>ENA-ORXT01000780-ORXT01000780.1-marine-metagenome-genome-assembly--contig:-NODE-780-length-47713-cov-3.425686_pt1 | contig 47713 bp, 42 predicted proteins | sample MGYA00237868_ERZ511482 | MGnify/ENA metagenome assembly ERZ511482
ACAAAAGCTTTAAGCCGTAAGCTATAAGTTTTAATGAAATAGAGCGTACATAGGAAACTAGATTGTGAAAGACATATATCAGCAGATTTGGAATAGCGATCGCCATAAGTTTTTAGTCAGTCCCCGCAATACTGATGGAACATGGCTCGATTCCAATGCCGATATTCTCTTAGATGAGCAGGTTGCAGCTTTTGGCAGACACGATCTAGATTTGGCGCGTAAACCACTTTTTCATCGAGTTGATGAAAACAAATTAAATAATATTCCCTCTTATGTCAGTCTGATTAAGCTATTAGATAATTATCGATTTGACAACCAACAGTCAGAAATAGTTACCAAATTAGAAAAAAATGAAATAGATAAATTTATTGATGATATTTTAATGACTGAGCCGATTAAAATTGCTCAAGACTATATTTATAATCATTTAAAATTTTCTGATGGCAAAGCCGATTTTAGATCTCACTTAAAAAGTATTTGGTTTGGCTTTTACAGTAATTATTTTGGCAATGTTTCTGTTAAGGATACTTCTGGTTTTGAACATGTATTTATCGGAGAAGGAAAGTACGGTTATGATAAAAAAATAGCTAGCAAAGTATTAGGCGAAATTTCAGGTTATCATTCCTGGGTTAAATTTTATCTTGATGAAAAACAACAGCAGGCTAATTATTTGGGTCATAATTACAATCTTCAAGGAAACATTGGTGTTAACAATCCTTATGTAGTTACTCTGCAAATGCTTTGGCAAGATAACAAGACAAAAAACAACCCAGCCTCAAAAGCATTTAAGAAAAAAGGTTGTTTCTTCATCGGCACTAGTCCAGAGTGTGAGATAGCGATGGGGACAATAGCCTATCATGAAAGCCTGGCTAACTATAATTTTAAGCAAGAAAAAAGACGCACCACTATTAATGGTGCAGTCTATGATTTAGCTCTTTACCGTAATACCAAACAAGATGGCAGCAGGGGGAACTATATTCGTTCTTTCTATCCTATTTATTTGGGAAGTAAAGATTGATATTTTCTTAGATAGGTTTTATTCTCCAGTTTTTTTTACTCAGCTAAATCGAAAAGTAAAATTTCAGTTTCAGGATTATTTTCTGTATCTGCGTATTCGATCGCAACCTTTGTTTCATTGCTAATTGCCGCACCGTCTCCAGCTTCGAGCAACTTGTCGTTAACTGACACAGCACCTTTAGTCACCTGCAACCACACAACCCGATTATCAGCTATTTCGTGAGTCAAGCGATCGCCTTTATTCAAAGCAGCAAGATACAAATTAACGTCCTGATGAATAGTTACCGAACCATCTCTTCCATCAGATGAACCGACTAATCTTAGCTTCCCTTTTCTCTCTTCTGAAGTAAAGTTTTTCTCTTCATAGCTGGGTTTCAAGCCCGCTTTATCTGGCATAATCCAGATCTGTAAAAAATGTACAGGATTATGATCGGAAGCATTAAATTCGCTATGTCTAACGCCCGTACCCGCAGACATCCGCTGCACATCCCCTGGGCGAATTACAGAACCATTACCCATGCTGTCTTTATGGGCTAATTCTCCTGAGAGGACATAAGAAATGATCTCCATATCCTGATGTCCATGAGTACCAAAACCTTGAGCGGGGGTAACCTTATCTTCATTGATGACTCTTAGGCTGGCAAAACCCATCTGGTTAGGATCGTAATAACCACCAAAAGAAAAAGTATGCCTGCTATCAAGCCAACCAAAATTAGCTGAACCTCTTTCATTTCTGGGACGAATGGTAATCATTTTATTATGCCTCCTCTGCTTTACTCTCGATATACTTATTGTGAATTAGATCTTATAAAAAGACAATATGATATTCTGAAGACATATTGTATCTAATTTATCTACAATTTATGGACAAATTTGCCAGCATGGAAGCCTTTACTCAAGTAGTAGAGTCGGGAGGATTTGCAGCAGCAGCGAGAAAAATGGGAGTATCGCGATCGACAGTAAATAAATTGGTAATTAATCTCGAAGATGAACTAAAGGTGCAGCTATTGCAGCGCAGCACTCGCAAAGTTAACCCTACCCCCACTGGATTGGCATATTACGATCGCTGTATTGATATTCTTGCCGAAGTCAAAGCAGCAGAATTGGCTTTATCCGAACTACAAACTAAACCAAAAGGAATACTGAGGATCAATGCACCGATGTCTTTTAGGACTTTGTATTTAGGCAAAGCGATCTCCCAATTCATGGTTCAATATCCAGAATTACAGGTACAGCTAACTCTAGACGATCGCTTTATCGATCCGATAGCTGAAGGATACGACGTTACGATTAGAATTGCTCAACCCGACACATCTCCTAGTTTGGTTACCAAAGCAATCGCGCCTGTAGAAAGAATACTTTGCGCTGCACCCAGTTATTTAACCAAACACGCTATTCCCAAACATCCTCATGAATTAACTAACTATTCATGTTTACATTATGGTCATATTACTACGGGTAATCAATGGCTATTAGTTAACCAAGAAAAAGAACATCAGGTAACAGTCAAAGGTGTACTTTGTTCTAATAACGGAGAAGTACTTAAAGATGCTGCTTTACAGGGTTTAGGTATTGCTTTGTTGCCCACTTTTATAGTTAAAGCAGAATTGGATGCAGGAAGATTAGCGATCGCCTTACCTGACTATCAACCACCCGCGATCGATCTCTGTTTGGTTTATCCTCTTAATCGACATACAAACACTAAAGTAAAACTCTTTAGTGAGTTTTTTTACAATAAATTCAATCAACTATTTGACCACTAGGTGCGATTATTCTACACATATTTGAGCGATCGCTAAAAATATGTATCTGCCGATCTTACCGACAAACAAATCAATAGTGAAACTCTCTATAATAGACAGTATTCAGTTTATCTACAGTGCTAACAAATGGGGATTGAGCAACAAGAATACCGTCAACGCCAGCAAGAAATAATGTCCAAAATTGGCGGGGGAACAGCGATTTTCCGTAGTGCGCCACTGGCAACCATGCACAACGATGTAGAGTACACTTATCGTCAAGAAAGCAGCTTTTATTATGTGACAGGCTTTAATGAACCAGAAGCCGTAGCAGTATTTGCGCCCCATCACCAAGAACATAAGTATATTCTGTTTGTTCAGCCCAAAGATCTCGAACGAGAAACCTGGACTGGTTATCGTTGCGGAGTTGATGCAGCTAAAGAAATCTATGGTGCAGATGAGGCTTATCCCATTGCTGAATTAAACGAAAAGCTACCCCAATATTTGGCTGATGCCGATCGCATTTATTATCATCTGGGCAATGACGAAGGGTTCAATAATACGGTAATTTCCCACTGGCAAAGATTGATGCGAGGTTATCAAAGAAAAGGTACAGCACCTTTCGCAATAGAAGATACTCGCCCTCTAATATTCCCGATGCGGTTGGTTAAAAGCCCTGGAGAAATCGCTATGATGCGCCAGGCGACTAAAATTTCAGCAATGGCACACAATCGCGCCCGTGAGTTTGCTCAACCAGGGGTTTATGAGTATCAGGTACAGGCGGAAATTGAGCATATTTTCCGTAAGGAAGGGGGAATAGGCATTGCTTATCCTTCTATCGTTGCATCAGGAGAAAATGCCTGCATTCTGCACTATATTGAAAACGATCGCCAGATGCAAGACAACGAATTACTGCTAATTGATGCAGGTTGTTCTTATGGTTACTATAACGGCGATATCACCCGCACTTTTCCAGTGGGAGGCAAATTTACCCCAGAACAAAAAGCTCTATATGAAATAGTATTAGAAGCTCAACTACAGGCGATCGCCGAGGTACAGCCAGGAAAGCCTTATAATGAGTTTCATGACATGGCTGTGTGTGTAATTGTTCAAGGTTTGCTCGATTTGGGACTGCTTAAGGGAGACTTAGAAGAAATCATTAAAGCAGAAAAATACAAGCCTTTTTACATGCACCGTACAGGGCATTGGTTGGGCTTAGATGTTCATGATGTCGGAACGTATAAGCATAATAAAGAGACTTGGCAAAGTTTACAGCCTGGACATATTGTTACTGTTGAGCCAGGCATCTATATTTCTCCTTTTATTAAACCCGCCGAAGGACAACCAGAAATTCCCGATTGTTGGAAGGGTATTGGTATTCGCATCGAAGACGATCTCTTGGTAACGGGTGATGGACACGATATTCTAACGGCTGACGTACCTAAGTCGGTTGCAGAGATGGAAAGATAACTATTGATTACTAATTGCTAATTCAAAGTGAAATTAAAAGAAATAACCAAAGAAATTGTTGAAGGAAAGGGCTATGTTGCGCTGCCTGACTTATTAAGTAAATCTGAAGCAAGTAAGGCTAGGGATTTAATTCTCGAACTGGCGCAGCAGGATGAACAAAAGGGCAAATTGATTATCCAAGAGGCTAAACAAAGACTATATGGCTTAATTTATAAGGGAGAAGTCTTTAACCAATTAGTTCAAGATAAATTAATCCTTGAGATCGCCAAAGCAATTTTAGGTGAAGATATAATTTTGGGTGGCTTTTCTGCCCATATCCTCAATCCAGGCTCAAAAAGAATGGGTATTCATGTGGATTATCCTTATTGGGCAATGTCTCCTCCTTTTCCTACCTATCCAGTTTTGGAGTTACAGGTAATTTGGATGATAGACGACTTTACGGTGGAGAATGGTGCGCCTTTTTTTGCTCCTTGTACCCAAAATTTGGCAACCAAACCTGAGGAACAGAAGTTTGAACAAATTGCCGAAAAAATAACGGGTACAGCGGGTACAGCCATAATCTCTCATGGACTATGTTGGCATGATACTTCCGACAATAAGAGCGATCGCTCTAGAATATCTTTGCTCGGAAACTATACTCCACAATATGTTCACCCTTTAGAGAACAATTTATTTGATTTTGATTTAGCAACTATTAAAAATTCTACTCCTGAGTTAAAAAAATTACTGCGACATACTTGGATGCCTAAAGACAAACAAATGTATGGAATGGAATTTAAAAATAAATAATATTATTTTATTTTAAACATAGAGCGATCGCTTTTTTAAAGCGATCGCTATCTGCTGAGATTATCTTCTAGTAATATTAATATGGCTCATGATTCTGCTTTTGCGGTCTTGTTTGTTAACAGAATTTAAATCGTAACTGCCCTTGCTACGCTCTATGTGTTCCATGCGACTCTTTTTAGTGCTGGTTATATTAGAGGATTTATCTTGAGGGTTATAGTTTTGGGGAGAACGCTGAAAACTAATTTCTCCTCCTGAACTTTTAGCTAAATGCTCCCTGATCCGCTTTTTACTATCGGTAGGGAAACTTGATAATTGGTCGTTTGCCATAGTTGCTAAAATTTGAGGAAATAAATAATGTCTAACTTTATCTTGACTCATTTATTCTTGAAAAGATAGACCTAAGTAGAACAGTAGCGTTCTAGGTTAAAATTCACACAAGTTTGCCCCATCTACCGATAACTGCTATGCGGTAAACCGTATGTATTTTACTTTAGATTTTTCTCTGCTCTACAATAGAATATATAGACCGAGCAATTAGTATAACTGTCTTTTAATAATTTAAAGCTAAATTTAAAATTTATCAATTTAAACAAGTTGAGTAAGCATTATGAGTTTTTTTGATTCTCAAGTAGTCCAAGAAGAAGGTAAGAAACTGTTTGAAGATTATCAGTCTTTAATGCAGTTAGGTGGAGAATACGGCAAGTTTGACCGTGAAGGCAAGAAAATGTTCATTAATCGCATGGAACAATTAATGGAACGCTACCGTATCTTTATGAAGCGTTTTGAGCTTTCCGAAGACTTCATGGCACAGATGACTGTTCAACAGCTAAAAACCCAGCTGAGCCAGTTTGGGATGACTCCCCAACAAATGTTTGACCAAATGGAAGTGACTCTCAAAAGAATGAAAGCCGAAATACAGCCATAATCAACATAGGCTCAAGGCAAAATCGCTTGGAGCTAATTATTTTGAGCCTTTAGCTTTTGATTGCTCCGTGTTTACCATTCCTTCTCTTTTATTACTTACTTAGTTGGTTGAGGAAACTGAGAAGCTGCGGGAAAATATTTGACTGGTTCATCCTTCAGTGCCTTAAGCATAAAAGAACGCCAGACAGGAGCAGCATAATCTCCCCCCGTGATGCCTTTACCCATACTTTGATAATTGTCATTACCTACCCACACAGCCGTAGACAGCTGGGGTACGTAGCCGACAAACCAGACATCCCTCTCTGAAGAAGTAGTACCTGTTTTTCCTGCTGCGGGACGACCAATATTAGCTTTTTTCCCCGTTCCCCCAGGCTCTAATACGCCTTTTAACATTGTAGTTAAATTTGCTGTTGCCCAAGGATCGAGAACTCTTTTCGGCTGAGGAGTATTATCCAATAAAACGTTGCCTTTACTATCAGTGACCTGCAAAATAACTGTAGTCTTAGAATGCCAACCATTACTCGCAAAAGTTGCAAAAGATCCCGCCATTTCCAGAGGAGTTACTCCAATTGAACCCAATGGCAAAGATATTACAGGCTGCATTGGGCTTTTTATGCCCAACTGACGACAGATTTCAATGACTTTTTCTAATCCTACCTGCTTGCCCAATTTAACCGCAGGAATATTACGAGATTGACTAAGAGCTTTAGAAAGAGGCATCAATCCCGCAAAATCTCCTTTCCCACCATAGTTTTGCGGTCTATAAATTCCTCCAGGAACACTATAGCTGATAGGTGCATCATTGATTACTGTCCCTGGGCTATATTTTCCACTAGCTAAAGCAGCATAGTAAACAAACGGTTTAAAAGAAGATCCTGGCTGTCTGCGAGACTGAACTGCACGATTAAACTGGCTAGATTTATAATCAACTCCCCCCACTAATGCCTTAACGAAATGGGTACGGGGATCGACGGATGCTAGTGCCACCTGATCGGCTCTCAAACCCTATCGCTGCAGCATACTATGGCTTTCTTTAATGGATTCTTCTGCCATCTTCTGAAAATCCATATCGATAGTTGTCTGAACCCGAATACCGCCCTGTCGAACTTTTTCAACCCCAAAACGTTCTTCTAATTCTTTAGTTACTGCTTCGGTGATAAAAGGAGATTTACTTTTACGCCAAGCGGTTGGTTTGCCAACTAACAACTTGGCTTGTAGGGCTTCTTGTTCTTCTTCTGGGGTAATCCAGTTGAGAGTGCGCATCCTTGCCAAAACCTGCTTTTGCCTGGCTTTGGTGTTGCTGTAGTTGAGAAACGGACTATATTGCTCTGGTGCTTGAATTAAACCAGCTAATACTGAAGCTTCTGCTAAGTTTAAATCTTTAGCACTTTTGTTAAAATAGCTTTCTGCGGCAGTTTGGACACCATAATTATTGTGACCCCAATAAATATTATTCAGGTACATTTCCAAAATATCGTCTTTGGAAAAGACTTGCTCGACCCTAATTGCTAAAATAGCCTCAGCTAATTTACGGCTAAAAGTACGTTCGCGAGTTAAAAAAAGATTTTTGACCAACTGCATGGTCAAGGTGGAAGCTCCTTCTGAAACACCACCTTTTTTGTAGTTGGCTAAAGCTGCACGACCAATACTATAAGGATTTAATCCATCATGACGGTAGTAGTTACTATCTTCGATCGCAACTACAGCCATTTTTAAATAGGGCGACATTTGTTCTAGAGTCGCGATCTCTCGGTTTGCTTCACCATGAAGACTGGTTAACAATCTACCTTTGATATCGTAAACGTAGCTGGTTTCTGCTGGAACGTAATTGCGCAATACCCTCACATCAGGAAGATTACGAAAACTAAGAGCTAAACCAACTAAACCTCCAGCAGCAACCGCGCTGACGATCATTGTAATGCCCAGCACAGTTCCTCCAGTGGCTTTAGCTACCCCAGATAAAAATGGCTTGGCGATCGCTTTACTGGGTTGAGGTTCTGGTTTTTGTAGCATGATTTCAGAAGACACGGTGTTTTAATTTCCTCCAAAGGGCATTACAAGCACTTCCTCGTTGTTGAATAGTAGGCTACCGCAATTAAATAGAAAGTCAAGCCAACTGATACAACATTAAATTTGTCGAGTTAGAACGATAATTGTAGCAACACCAAACCCATAATGGCTTTACATCATTTTTTCCTCGATTATCCCTGATTATAAAATGGCAAAAAAAACCTCGGCTGACTAACCGAGGAGTGATAATTCAGGAGAAATCAATGTTGACGAAATACTTTCTACAAAAATATTTAATTAATTTAGATAAGCAACCAACATTTGAATTTATGTAAATAAATGTAACAAAAAAGCCATATATTTACAAGGTATCAGTAGATCTAATTTAGTAGGACACGCTTCTATGTAAACTACTACTTAGCGTGAAACCCAAAGTTACCTAATATTATTTAGACAAAATAAATAAATAAGGTGCAGTGGGACAATCACCAATTAAACAAATTCTTTCGTCCTCTAGCCGATGATCATCGCCATTACTGCATTAAAAGGGGGGGTGGGCAAAACCACCACCGCAGTTCATTTAGCTGCATATTTTCAAACTCTTGCACCAACATTGTTGATTGATGCAGATAAAAACCGTTCGGCATTGGTTTGGTCGAAAGAAGATAAGCTACCTTTCTATGTAGCTTCTCAAGCAGGTGCGCCTGGTTTAATTAAAAAATTTACTCATATTATCATTGATACTCAAGCACGACCAGAACCTGAAGAATTAGAGGATTTGGCTGGTGGTAGCGATATGTTGATTTTGCCCACTACCCCCAATCATTTGGACTTGGATACGACCGTAAAGGCGGTAGAGCTACTGAAAACATTGGATGCTAAGTACAAGGTTCTTTTGACTCAGGTTGATTCTCGGACAAAAAACGGTAGAGACGCTAAACAGTTTTTAGAAGAAGCAAAATTACCCCAGTTTAAAGATGAAATTCCTCTTTTGGTAGCTTTTCAGCGATCGCCTAGTCGTGGTGTAATTGTTAAAGATTTTCCAGATCGCCGATCTTATATTGGTTGGAACAAATATAAGTCTGTTGGGAAAGAAATAATTCAAACCATGTCTTGAACCAATTATCGGGATATGCGATCGCTGAATATAGTCTTCAACCTGTACTGTTTTCCTTTAGTTTAAAAAAGGCAAAATCACTGCGACAAAAGCATTTTGTAACTTTAACTACAAAACGTGATAATTTAATACGCGGATTGTTCAAGCTTAATAAGCTATTTTTAAAAATGACGAAGCATTTAGGGGTGTGTTATAAGTAGGCAGGCGAAATAATTTATAAGACTTGATGTCAAAATTTTATTCCCCAATCCTCAATCCCCAATCCCCAATCCCTAATCCCAAACTAAGCCATTGTATATTTAATTACACCCACTTACTTACCTGTGCAGAGGCAGTTGATTCTAAAGAATCATTAGCTTTTCTTGTCTCCATTTGATGATGACTTTTTTGTAACTATATGCAATAAATTACTTGTCAAACTTTAGCAGCTTATAACGATAATTAATTTGAATAAAATTACGTAAGAAAAGTAGCTTTGTACTTAAAACATATAATTAATTAGCATCTTAATGATTTATGAGAAAGTTAATGGTAGCCCAAGATTTAAATAATATCTTGGTAGTAGATGATACTCCTCAAAATTTACATTTATTAGTTGATATTTTAACTAAGTATGATTATAAAGTTAGACCAGTTCCTAATGGAAAACTTGCTCTTTCTGCAACCGAAATAAATCCTCCAGATTTGATTTTGCTAGATATTATGATGCCAGACTTGGACGGATACCAAGTCTGCAAAGAATTAAAGAGCAATCCTAAAACCAGAAATATCCCGATAATTTTCATTAGTGCTATCGATGAACCTGTAGATAAGGTAAAAGCTTTTGCTATGGGGGGAGTTGACTATATTACCAAGCCTTTTCAGATGCACGAAGTTTTAATTAGAGTTAGACATCAGCTTTCTTTAGTTAATCTTAAAAAGCAGCTTAAAGCCAAAAATAAAGAGCTAAAGGAAACAGTAAGTAAATTAGAAGGAGATCGCCAAGAATCGGCTAAATCAAATAAGAATTTCGTGCTAGAAAAAATTACCACTGGCATTAGCAATCAGGTCAGCAATCCTCTTTCAAATATTAATAAATCTTTAGCAGAACTCAGTCAATTTGGTGATTCCAGCATCAAAAATTTACCTGTTTTCATTCATCAGCTTTCTCTTGAACAGCAAAAATATTTCATTGCTTTACTAAAACAATCTCATAATGACGGTATAACTGCGTTACTTTCAAAGACTGAAAAACAGCAGTTAAAAACTACGATTACTAATAAGTTAGACAGATTTCATTTAGACAATGCATCAGTAGTAGCTGATATGTTAATCGAGTTAGGTTCTGATGAAGAAATAGAAGATTTTCTTCCTTTACTGACAGGTAATAACTATCAGGCAATCTTAGAAAACGCTTGCCTGATCAAAAACTTACACAAAAGTATCGAAAACATAACTCAGTCAACTCATAAGTTTAATAAAATCATTAACGATTTTGAGAATTATGCTGTTACTCAAACAAAACCTGTAAAAAAACGCCAGGCCCATTTAAAAAATACCATAGAAATGGCTTTAAGTTTAGCAAGTAAACAAATTCCCTCAGGAATTAGGTTCATGAAAAACTATGGTAATGTTCCTACTATTTATTGCTATCCCGAAGAACTACAAAAACTTTGGCATCATCTAATTAAAAATGCGATTGATGCTATTGGTTCTCAAGGAATAGTAACTATTAATGTTTACCAGCAGAAAGAGAACCTCATGGTAGATATTATTGATACAGGAGAAGGCATCGACCCAGACATTGTCGCTCAAATGTGTGACCCCTTCTTTTCTACTAAATCTTTAGAAAAAAATACAGGGTTGGGTCTAACTATTGCCAAACAAATTATTGACTATCATGGTGGAAGTATTGCAGTTAATCTTCTTTCTGGTCGAACCACTCTTCCTGGGAAAACTAAATTTACCGTTTCTTTGCCTTTGAGCTAACGACTCTAATTTGACGCCAGTTTGGGTTAACTATACAAAATCGCGATCGCATTTTTTATCTAAGCTTGAAAAATGCGATCGCTTCCAATTAGCTATTAGAACAATTATTTTAACTGTCCATTTTCTAAATAAACCGTAATTTCGCTCTCTAAATACGGTAAACAACTTTGTAATCTACGCTGAGAATTAATACCTAATATTGGAATAGCTTGCTCTAATTCTAAAAATTGATAAGTACTAACTTCTTGTTTAGGAACAGTAATTACAGTTTTGCGATTAATAACCCCGCCCAAAAATATAAACTGTACTGATTCCATTTTATAAGTATGCTGCTGCAAAGCTATGCTGTCATGATTATTGCTGATATAATCAATACACAATAATTTTGTTGGCTGACAATCAACTCCAGTTTCTTCTTTTACCTCTCTAATACAGGCTTGTCTGGGTGATTCGTAAGCTTCAATGACACCGCCAGGAAGTAACCAATGATCTTTATAAGTTGGTTTAAGAACTAAGACTTTTCCCCGATTGTTGAACAGTAAGCACCCTGCACCCATTCTTTTCTTCGGTAATCTTTTAAAATAAAGCCTTTTAGATAGATTTTGAAAATATGCTTTGAAATTCATTTTTGCTTAATAGTTTTTGTAGAGATATAATCATCAATTACGATCGCCTGTAGGGTGGGCAAAAATACAACATGACTTTAATTTGTGCTTCAAAAACGACTATTGCCCACCAAATATAATGAATGTTTGTGACATACACAGTTGGGCATCATCACATCGATTTTTACATTCCACATTTTTTGAAATGCCCACCTTACGATCGATGAAAATTCCTTATTGTGTTTCTTCCACCATCCGTTAAACTTTAATTGCCTTCTCAAAATGGTCTAGCTTATGCGTCATAATCCACCATTCAGCGCAATCGCATTTTGTTAATGGTGGGCATTGTCATATCGATCTTCATATTTTATCTTTCTTTAAATGCCCACCCTACAAAAAATCCCTCAAATAGAATGAGGGATTTGAAACAAATACCGCAATACCAAATTATTTCGCTACGACGAAATTAACTAACTTGTTAGGTACGACAATCACCTTTCTAATTTCCTTGCCATCAATATACTTTTGAGCAATCTCCGATTCAGTAGCAAACTTCTCTAAGGCAGTCTTATCACTACTAGCAGGTACTTGAATTGTACCGCGAGTTTTGCCCATAATCTGCACGACTAAGGTTATTTCATCGACCACTAAAGCTGATTCGTCCACTTCTCGCCATTGCTGCTTATGGACTGATTCGGTGTTACCTAAGCTAGCCCATAATTCCTCTGCAATATGGGGTGCAAAAGGAGCAAGCAACAAAACTAAGGTTTCAATTCCTTCCTTGTATATAGGCGATTGTTTACACTTAGCATCTTTAAGAGCATTGCTTAACTTCATCAACTCCGAGACAGCAGTATTAAACTGATAATCTCCTGTTAGATCTTCAGTAATCTCTTTAATTGCAGTATGAATTGCACGGCGTAAGTCTTTTTCATCTTTATCAAGATCTGTCGAGGATTTGTTGACCTTAACAGCATCAAAGCTGGTTACTAAAATCCAAACTCTATTTAAAAAGCGATATTGCCCTTCCACATCCGCATCATCCCATTCCAAATCTTTTTCTGGTGGTGCTTTAAACATGGCAAACATACGGGCAGTGTCTACACCATAATCGGCAATTACATCTTCAGGTGCAACACCGTTGTATTTAGACTTAGACATTTTTTCATAAAAAACATCTAGCTTATCCCCTGTTTCGGGATCTAAAGGATTATCGCGATCGATATCTGCCAAAGGAATATACTTGTTAGTCTGAGGATTTTTATAAGTTAAACCCTGTACCATTCCCTGAGTCAACAAACGTTTAAACGGTTCGTCAAAATTAAGTAAGCCTCTGTCTCGCAATACTTTAGTAAAAAAGCGGGAATACAGTAAGTGCAGAATAGCGTGTTCGATACCGCCCACATACTGGTCTACGGGCATCCAGTCATTGACTTTATCTTTGTCAAAAGCTGTTTCGCTATTATTAGCATCACTGTAACGAAGATAATACCAAGATGAATCAATAAAAGTGTCCATCGTATCTGTCTCTCGTTGGGCAGCTTTTCCACAGCAGGGGCAATCGACATTTATCCAGTCTTCCAACTGAGCTAGTGGAGAGCCACCACGCCCTGATAATTCTACCGATTCGGGCAACTCTACAGGAAGATCTTTGTCTGGTACCGCCACAGTACCGCAATCATCACAATAAACCACAGGAATTGGGCAACCCCAGTATCGTTGACGAGAAATCAGCCAATCTCGCAAGCGATACTGCACTCGCGCCTTACCATAACCCTGTTGTTCGGCATATTCAATAATTTTGGCTTTGCCTTCAACAGAATTTGCGCCGTCAAACTGTCCAGAATTAACAATTGTGCCAGGTTCGGTATAGGCTTCGCTGGGAGAATTACCATTCGCCCCTACATTTTCGCGAACAATTACCGTTTTAATGGGCAAACTCTTTTCGGTGGCAAATTTAAAATCTCTCACATCATGGGCGGGTACACCCATAACTGCACCAGTACCATATTCATAAAGCACGTAATCGGCAATTAAAATTGGTACTTCTTCACCATTAAAAGGATTGATCGCTTTGCCACCTGTAAGCACTCCCTGCTTGGGCTTATCCTCGGCAGTGCGTTCCATTTCGCTTTGCCCCTTAATGTCTTCTAGAAAAGCATCTACCACAGCCTGTTGCTCTGGTGTAGTGACTTCTGGAGTCAAAGGGTGTTCTGGAGCAAGCACTACATAGGTTACGCCATATACCGTATCGGGACGGGTAGTAAAGACGGCAATTTGGTCATCTCTACCCACTATCGGGAATTCTAAATAAGCCCCCACAGACTTGCCAATCCAATTAGCCTGCATGGTTTTAACCCGTTCTGGCCAACCTTCTAGCTGGTCTAAATCCTGTAATAGTTTTTCAGCATAGTCAGTGATCTTGAAAAACCATTGCTTGAGTAATTTACGCTCAACAACCGCACCACTACGCCAGCTTTTACCATCACTGTCTACCTGCTCGTTTGCTAAGACAGTTTGGTCGATAGGATCCCAGTTTACTGCCGCCTCTTTTTGATATGCTAACCCCCCATCCAAAAATTGTAAAAATAGCCATTGCGTCCATTTGTAATAGTCAGGAGAACAAGTCGCCACCTCTTTTTTCCAGTCAATAGAAAGCCCCAACTGCTGTAATTGCGATCGCATTTGAGCAATATTTTGATACGTCCACTTAGCTGGAGGAATACCGCGATCTATCGCTGCATTTTCGGCTGGTAAACCAAAAGCATCCCAACCCATAGGATGTAGCACCCGATAACCCTGCATTCTTTTGAGGCGCGCAATCACATCAGTGATTACATAATTGCGGACATGACCCATATGTAGATTTCCTGAAGGGTAGGGAAACATAGAAAGGGCATAAAATTTTGGCTGGCTATTTTGTTCAGGGGTTTTATCGGTTCCTGAGTCTTGCCACTGCTGTTGCCATTTTTGTTCTATTTTTGCTGCGTTATATCGCGACTCCACGACTGGGGTTACTCCTAAACTAAATTTAATGGTTGCTATTTTAAAATTGGACAACTTTTAAATAGTATACGTTCGATATGAAGACGCTCGATCTTAATTTATGGGTTATTAGTTTTCAGCTGCCAATTGTCTATATGGGATTGCAGTTGAGGAAAAAATAGCTTGAAATCTTGTTCTAATTCTGAATAATTAATTACTAATTCACTAGGATCGGATTCGGCTAATAAAATATGAGCTAGCCAATTCATACAGTTTAGGAAACTAAAAAACAGAACTAATAATCATCAGTATAAAGGTTTCTACAATATTTGCTTTATTTCCGTCACCACGAACATAAAAAAAGATAAGAAATCAAAAGATGATAATCTCTTAACTTCTTATCTTTGCTATTTGTGAAAAACTAGTTCCAAAAGCTTATGCTAAAAAGATTTCTAAACTATTAGTTATAAACTTTTCCGCCACCCCAAAGGATGCCACGAACTTCAGGCTGGATTAAAATATGTCCTGCAACAGCTTCTAAATCTTCATCTGTTAAATTACGCATTAAAGGATAAAGATCCGAGCGTGTAGTATTGGGATGAAATTCATAGATATCAATTTCCCCATCATAGGTTGTAGGGTTTTTGAGATAATCAACGATCCCTTCTATATTGTCCCTAGCAGGATAAGCGTTAGCTAAAGCAGTTAAACCCAAGTTGACGTTGGGATTAGGCTTAGTTACACCATTTTTGTGACAATAAGAACAAGTGTCAACAAATACTTTTTGTCCTTGTTTAACTTGCTTGAGACTTAAGACAACCTCTTCTCCTTGGTCATTTAACGGTACAGTACGGGTGCTTTTGTTCATTTCTAAGGCATTAACGCTACCGATGTTAAATTGAATTGCCAAAAATAGGGCAGCTACAGCAGCAAATAATAATCGCTTCAACATTGTTCTCCTCTAAAGTTTTAATTTGATGGCGGTGCTGTCAAATAACGCACGCCTTATACATAATCTTCAGTTATTTATCTTGACAGAATACCTTGTAGTTTTTAAAAACAGTAACCAATCTTATCGCTCTAAGTAAGTCTAAAACTAGAAAAGAGCTAAAATTATATATTCCTAATCCGCTTCTGAATTGGTTTTGGCAGCCAGAATTTCCAGGATAATTGCCTTAGCATCTTCTAAAGCTAGACAAGTGCGTTCGTTTTTATATTTTATTTCAAAGCGATCGCAAAGCTCGAATACTACTTGTTCTTCGATTTGGTATTCTGCTGCAATATCAGCAATTGATAGTTCTGCAAAGCCCATAAGCACGGTCTATATGAATCTCAGATGATGAAGATTGAATGATTTATAAATTGTCAGGATCTAGTAGTTATGTATTATACCGAGATTTTAAAAAGTTAGTTTGAGTAAAAATACTCAGTGCAACTCATATTCCCCAGTTATGATAAATATCATCCCATTTTATAGTCCTAATTTCAGCACAAATTTCTTTTATTAATTTGATTTTTGTAATGATTGGGGAAGTAATAGAGAACGTAAATCGACAACTTGACCGATTACAACGATCGCAGGTGCTTGAAATTCTGTCTCTCGAACTCGATCAACAATTGTACCCAAAGTACCTATTAATTGAGTCTGATCGGGTCTTGTACCCCACCGAATCATTGCTACGGGTGTATCGAGGGTCATTCCTCCTGCCAGCAGTTGGGGAATAATCTGCGGTAGGTTGTGTACTCCCATATAAATTACAATAGTTTCCGAACCTTGAGCGATCGCTGTCCAGTTAACATCAGGACGATATTTTTCTGTAGATTCGTGTCCTGTAACAAAAGTGACCGAAGAATTATATTTACGATGGGTCACAGGAATACCAGCATATGCAGGGGCAGCAATACCCGAAGTTATTCCAGGAATAACCTCTACCTTGACTCCCACTTCAACCAAATCTGCCATCTCTTCTCCTCCCCTGCCAAAGACAAACGGATCGCCTCCTTTAAGACGAACTACAATAGCATTACTCTCAGCTTTAGTTCTCAATAATTCAGTGGTTTGAGTTTGAGGTAAAGAGTGACGACCTCTTCGCTTTCCTGCATTTATTTTTTCGGCATTAGGATTGATTATCGCCAAAATTTCTGGACTTACTAAAGCATCGTAAATCACCACATCGGCTAATTCCAATAAAGTCTTACCTTTGACTGTCAGTAACCCAGGATCTCCTGGTCCTGCACCCACTAAATAAACCTTGCCCACATATTTGATTTGGCTCATGCTTTAAATTTCCTTGGCAATTAATTCTGCTAAAGCTTCTGTTGTTCCTAAAGGCTGTCCTAGAATTAGCTCAACGTCAGGATATTCTATTTGTAATGATGCTACTTCGGCTGCGATCTCATTTGTTATTTTGCCTGGGAATAAAAAATAAGGCAAAATGGCAATTCTTTTTTTACCAACAGCAATATTATCTTTAATTTGACGACTAATACTAGGATTTTTTGACCAATAAGCCACTTTTGCATTTAACTCATCTGCTAAATGTTCATAGTAATCATCAACTTTTGGCAAGCGGCTTCCATGAGCAACTAATATGCGCGTTTGAGCCGATAATTCTGAAAATTTATCTGCCAAAAGTTGAACCATTCCCGAATATTTACCTAGAAAGATCGATAATTCTACTGTGACTCCATTATCAATTTGTTTTATAGCTGATGAAATTTCTAAAGGAATGTCCTTTTGTACGTGAACACCGGGTGCTAGAAATAGGGGGAAAACTTTTATTTTGCTAAAGCCATGTAAATGAACTTTTTGAGCAAAGTTGACCAAACTTTTGTTTAGAGCTAAAGGAGCTAATTCTAAGGCAGCAACTTCTGTTAAAATCTTCGGCGAATTCAGCATACTAGCCATTTGCGACTTTGAAGATAATAAATTATTCTCTAAGTAATCTTGCTGAGTTACTATATCATTGAATTCAATTCTAGAAGTTATCAGTTGCTGTAGCCCAAAAGCAGCAGACTTGGTTTTACGGTTTCGACTACCGTGAATAACGAAAAAATAAGCAGGAGAGGTCGTCAAAGAAATTTCTCGAAAATTGAATAAATTGATTTAAAAGCTTACGCAATTATCCCTAAAATTATAGCAATTGAGACAGTTTATTCTGTAGTGAATGATATATCTTAAATAAAGTATTAGTATAAATGCTGACATACTGTCTAAATAACTAAAAAACATAATAACACCATAAAAAATAATAATCTTCTAACAGAATATGTTGAGTAATAACTCTAACGATCAAAATATCAATAATTCCAATTCGCCTCAAGGTTCTTCTAGAGATGCTTTAGATATCAATCCTAATGAATATCTAGTTAAATTAAAAAGACGCTGGAAACCAGCTTTGGCAATATTTTTGCTTACTTTGGGAGTAACAGGGGGTCTTAGTTTATTACAGGAAAAAACATATCAGGGAGAAGGTAAATTAGTCTTTAAACAAAATAGTGCGGCCAAACTAACGGGCATCGGAGAGCAAGCAGGTCAACTAGATACAATTTTGGCGAATCAAACTCCTTTGAGTACTCAAATTGAGGTATTAGAATCTGAGCCAGTAATTCAGCAAGTAATCGATCGTCAAAGATTGACAGACAAAGAAAATGAACCGTTAAAACCAGCCGACTTTAGAAAAAAACTGAGTACTGAACTAATTGGTGGAACTGATGTAATCGAAATCAAATATAAACATCCCGATCCCAAAGTTGCTTCTGAAGTAGTCAATACTCTGATGGATGTATATATCCAAGAGCAGATAAGAGGTAATCAATCTGAGCCAGAAGCAGCCAAAGAATTTATTAATCAAGAATTACCTTCAGTAGAAACAAAAGTAGAGCAAGCAGAGCAGACTATTTCTAGTTTCAGAACTGAAAACGACATAGTAGACTTAGGTGAAGAGAAAAGAGAACTAGTTACTAATTTAGGAACGCTAAACCAGCAAATTTCAACAGCTGGTTCAGAATTGCAAGGAATACAGGCTCAAACTTCAGCATTACAAGGACAGTTGGGTTTGGATCTAAACCAAGCAGTAGCAACAGATCAATTAGCTTCTGCTCCAGAAGTGCAAAGCGTTTTAAGCGAGTTGACCGAAACAGAATCAAATTTAGCTAAAGAACGTCAAAGATTTAGCGAAGAACATCCTAGCGTTTTGAGTCTAAATGAGAAGAAAAATGACCTTACCAGTCAACTGAGAGGACTAGTTTCCACTACAGTTGGTCAAGGAGTAGAAGTATCTCAAGGATTACTACAGCGAGGTAATGGTCTCAAGGAAAATCAATTAGAGAAATTTATTACCCTCAAGATTGACGAACTGAGTTTGCAACAGCAGGTATCTTCTTTATACGGTTCTCAACAAGAATACTTGAAACGAGCTAAAGAAATACCAAGACTAGAAAAGCAGGAAAAAGAACTAATCCGTAATGCTGAAGCAGCAGGTACAACCCTAGAGACCTTACTAAATAATTTGCAGCAGGTAGAGATATCCGCTAGCCAAGAAAGTGGCAATGCGAAAATCGTTGAATATTCTCCCGTACCAGAAAAAGGCAATTCTGGAAGAGCCATGCTACTGGGTCTGGGACTCGTTTTGGGTTCTTTTCTCGCAAATTTATCAGTTATCTTGCTAGAGATGCAGGATCGCTCATTGAAAACTCTGGCCGAAATCAAAAAGAAATTTTCCTATCAAACTATTGGTATTACGCCTTTAGAGCCACCAAACTATCAAGGTAGAATTGTTACTAGAGAAGAGCCAGATTCTTTTTCTAGTGAAATTTATCGCATGATTCAGGCAAACTTAAAATTCCTGACTAACGATAAACCACCTAAAGTAATTTTAGTAACTAGTTCTGTTCCCGAAGAAGGAAAATCTACTGTCACAGCAAACTTAGCAGCAGCAATTTCTCAGTTAGGTCGTAAAGTGCTACTAATCGATGGAGATCTTCGTCGTTCTTCTCAGCATCACCTGTGGGGAGTAGGCAACAAAAAAGGTTTAAAAGACATTATAACTAGCAATGTGAGCTTGGCTTCAGTCATGTCTCAACCTATGCCAAACCTAAGCCTTGTGACTAGCGGAATGGTTAATTCTAATCCTTTAGCTTTGCTAGACTCTCCTGGAATGAGTGATTTAGTGGGTCGCTCTCGTAGAGAATATGATCTAATTTTAATTGATGCACCACCCTTGCCAGTAACTGCTGACGTTCTTACCTTAAGTAAATTAGTAGATGGTATTGTATTTGTTACTAGACCAGGGATAGTTGAACAAGAAAGTGCCGAATTAGCCCAAGAAACTCTGGCTACAACCGGTCAAAAAGTATTGGGGATGGTGATAAATGGGGTTAAACCTGCTGATTTCGATCGCTATTCCTATCATGGTCGCTATGCAAAAAGCTACTATACTAGTAGTAATTCTGGCACTCAAAGCCAGGAAAATAGTCAAAATTCAGATTTGCCCAACGTATCTAACAATGGCAAAAATACTAAAAGTGGAGTGAGTCGAGCCAATTTCTAGATGCTATAAATTATTGATTTAAGCAGTCTACGCTAATTCTAATCGCTCAGATAGTTAATGTGGACGGCACACTCTTGTGTAAAATGACTAGGTAATGTTGAACTTCAAAAACGTTTGACATTACTTTTCCGTATAGGTTCAAAAAACTGCAACTATGGCTTTACAACTGCGCGTTTATGTCCCAGAACATCCTTTAATAAAACATTGGTTGTCGGTTGCAAGAGATGTCAACACGCCCCCTGTATTGTTTAAAAGTGCTATGAACGAATTAGGGCGTTGGTTGGCCTATGAAGCTATTAGAAATTGGCTGCCAACAGTGGATACAAAGATACAAACACCAATAACCGAATGTACAGCAACTTTTGTTAATCCCCAAATACCAATCGGCATAGTTCCTATATTGCGAGCAGGCTTGGCGTTATTTGATGAAGTGCAAAAGGTTGTACCAACAGCGGCAGTTTATCATTTGGGTTTGGCTCGCGATGAGTCTACCTTAGAACCTGTATGCTATTTAAATAAATTACCCGATCGCTTTGCACCTCAAACAAGAATAATAATTCTTGAGCCAATGCTAGCTACAGGAGGATCGATTATGATGGCAATGAAAGAAATTGCTAGTCGTGGTGTTCAGCCAGAATTTATTCGGATCATCTCCATTGTGGCTGCCCCTCCTGCTCTAAGACAGTTAAGTGAAAATTATCCTGGATTGGAGATTTACACCGCTATCATTGATGAAGGACTCAATAGTAAAGGTTATATTGTTCCAGGTTTAGGAGATGCAGGCGATCGCTCTTTCGGAACATAAATTTGAGATTTGAGAAAGGCATACTTGTTGCCGCATCTGTCCGCACGCGTGAAACGCGCTGGAGAATGCTCAAATTATAAACATTAAGCAAGCAGTATTTAAGTATCTAATTACGATGGGTCAACAAAAGGGTTTTGGCAGTGGATTTATTATAGGTTCAATAGTGGGCGGTGTAGTAGGCGGTTTGCTGGGAACAGTATTGGCTAGTCGTAGCGAAAAGCAAATATCACAAGGTGATTCCGAAGTTTTGCAAAATGGCAAAGAAATTCCTCTTAATAGTGAAGAAAGTATTGAACTTGCTCGTCATGGCTTAGAAGATAAAATTGCCCAGTTGAATTTGGCAATCGATGATGTGACCCAGCAGTTAGGGTCGGTCAAGGCAAATGAAGAATAAGGATTTTAAAATTTTTACTGGAGATTTTTTATTTCCTAATTCTCCTGCAATCAAAACTATTTTTACATCGCCTTCTGTCCAGTTAGGAATAGCTTGAGGTGGATAATGGTTAAAGCTAGGTTCGACTTCTTCTGATGTCTCTGGTAACGCCACCCAAATTTGAATTGCGTGAAGAGTGCTTTCAATATTGCGATCGCTTTTAGGACTCCTTTCAGAATGAACGATTCCTTTTCCTGCGGTCATCCAATTAACTGCACCAGGACTAATTTCTTGGACACAGCCCAAGCTATCTCGATGTAATAATGCTCCCTCAAACAAATAAGTTCGTAGCTAAGTTAATATGGGGATGAGGTCGCACGTCTACTCCTTTCCCAGCAGGGAAAGTTGCAGGGCCTAAATGATCGAAAAAAACAAACGAACCCACCATAGAATGTTCTGCATGGGGCAAACTACGACGAGCATTAAATCCTCCCAAATCTTGAATATGGGGCGTAAGTAATTTAATAATATTAGACATGAGAACTTTAACTTATAATTGTCTGCTGTAAAGGATTGTCATACCTTAAATTAGCAAGGTTTAATAAATGAGAGACTTATATCCGCCCATCGAACCTTTTAATCAAGGTAAGCTTAAAGTTTCTGGGCTTCATACAATTCATTACGAAGAATCGGGAAACCCTCTAGGAAAACCAGTAATCTTTCTACACGGAGGCCCCGGGGGCGGCATCGCGCCCATGTATCGTCAGTATTTCGATCCACAGCAGTGGCGTATTGTAATTTTTGCCCAACGAGGTTGCGGTCAGAGTATTCCCTATGCCGAACTAAGAGAAAACACTACCTGGGATTTAGTCAGCGATATTGAAAAGCTACGAAAACATCTAAACATTAAAAAATGGGTAGTTTTTGGTGGTAGTTGGGGTAGTACTCTTGCTTTGACCTATAGTCAAACTCATCCTGATAGCTGTAAAGGGCTGATTTTGCGAGGCATATTTATGTTACGCGCCTCAGAAATTAGCTGGTTTTATCAAGAAGGAGCAAGCTATATTTATCCTGATGCTTGGGAAGAATATCTTAAACCTATTCCCTTAGAAGAAAGAGACGATCTGCTATCAGCTTTTTACAAAAGGTTGACTAGTAAGGATAAACAAGTTCGTTTAGCTGCTGCTAAAGCATGGTCTATATGGGAAGCCAGTACTAGTAAACTAATTCCCTCTACAGCTAGCAAACAGCGTTTTGGCATGGCAGAATTCGCCGAAGCTTTTGCTCGCATTGAATGTCATTATTTTGTTAATAAAGGCTTTTTTGAACGAGAAAACTTGTTATTGGAAAATATAGACTGCATTCGCCATATACCAGGAGTTATCGTCCAGGGCAGGTACGATGTTGTATGTCCTATGAAAAGTGCTTGGGAACTACATAAGGCTTGGTCTGAGGCTGAATTTGTTGTTATTCCCGATGCAGGACACTCTGTATCCGAACCTGGAATCAAAGATGCTTTAATTCGAGCAACAGATCGCTTTGCTGCGCTATAACTGATAACAGAAAATAGGCTATCTTTTTTAAATCAAAATGTTTGCTCTAACTAAAAATACTTCTCGTCAGAGAGAAATTGCTGAAGTAGTCTTTCGTAACGGTTGGGATTATGCTCGTGGGCTGTTGGCTGGAGATAAGTCTAATGAACCTCGTCTGCCTTCTCCAGAAGTTTTACGCAACATTTTGATTGAGCTAGGACCTGTATATGTCAAGCTAGGACAACTGCTTTCAACTCGTCCCGATCTCCTACCAGGACGTTATGTCGACACTCTGACAGATCTTCAGGCAAATGTCCCACCTGTACCTTGGGGGGAAGTAGAGATTTTGATTAGACAGGAATTATCTCAACCTCTAGAGTCGGTTTTTAGCGATATTGACCGCAATGCGATCGCCGCAGGTTCAATAGGTCAGGTGTACCGTGCGGTTTTGGCTAACGGACAGCAGGTTGCTTTAAAGGTACAGCGTCCTGGAATTGATGCTGTAGTGGCACAGGATATCTCTTTGATTAATAGCCTGGCAGAATTAGCTTCTCGCACTGAATTTGGTAAAAACTTTGATATTGTTGGTTTGGCAGAAGAGTTTAGTAACGCACTCCAAGCAGAATTAGACTTTACTAGCGAAGCGGAATATACCGAACAGTTGCGTACAAACCTCATCGGTAGCGAGTGGTTTGACTCCTCAAAGCTTGTAATTCCTCAGGTATATAACAGTCTAACTACGACTAGGCTGCTAACTATTGAGTGGCTAGACGGAGTTCCTATCTTGAACGCGAACCTGCCTCAAATTCGAGATGGCAAAGATGAAGCAACTCAGCGTTACGAAATTACAACTCTCCTATTTAAAGCCTTTTTTAAGCAAGTATATATCGACGGTTTCTTCCATGCTGACCCCCACCCAGGGAATATTTTTTATCTCCAAGATGGGCGATTAGCCATTCTCGATTGTGGCATGGTTGGCCGTTTAGATCCACGCACTCAGCAGATTCTGACAGAAATGTTGTTGGCAATTGTCGATCTTGATGGTCGTCGCTGTAGTCAACTAACCTTAGAATTAGCTGAAGGCGGACAGCAGGTCGATCTTAATCAATTAACTAATGACTATGACCGCATGTTGCGAAAATACTATAATCGCAGCATTTCTCAAATTAATTTCAGCGAAGTTATCTATGAAGTCTTACAGGTATCTCGCAATAATAAAATCAGACTCCCCAGCAATATGGGTCTATATGCAAAAACTCTTGCTAACCTAGAAGGAGTTGCCCGAGGTTTTTATCCTCAAATCAATCTGCTGGATCAAATTAGGCCACTAATTGCAGATGTTTTTCGTCGTCAATTTTTAGGCGAAAGACCAGCAGAAACTCTTTTACGAATCGGGCTAGATTTAAAAAGTCTCTCATTGCGATCGCCTCGTCTGGTAGAGTTATTATTAGACCGCATCACTTCAGAAACTCTCAAGTGGAATATTGAAATTGCTCGTCTTGATATTTTGGCTTTGAGCCTAGAAGATTCCGCCAACCGTCTTTCTTTTAGTATCTTAGTTGGTTCTTTAATTATGGGTGCAGCTATAATTTCTACAGGTTCGCCCACCACTCAAGTATCTATTCTCAGCAATGTGCTTTTTTCAGTGGCTAGTCTTCTAGGAATTTGGTTGATAATTAGTATTTTGCGTTCGGGAAAACTAAAGTAATTCACTTATATTAAGACTTGAAGAAAGTCCATAAAATATTGATGAAGTTTTGATTATTTGTCATAAAGTTTTGATGAAGTTTTGATTAAATTTCGATGAATTTTTGTGCTTCTAAATTGGCTTTAGTAAAATACAAAAAATTTATATTTGCAGCAGAAACGTTAAATAAAGCAGCTTGATTATACGATACTTAGAGAGAAATCCTCTAAACGCGGGTACTTTAGAGATCGACAGAACTACACAGAATCATCATAAAACTACAATTTATTGCAAACTTTTTTCAATAGGTAATATGAAGTTGATGAACTTATTACTACAAAAGCACTTTAGATATTATGCTTAATAAAGCAACAGGTTGAATTTTCTTCAAAGAATTGAAACACTTTGTGATTTGAACCATATTGTTATTTATCAAAAACAATCAAAAACAAAATTAAAGTAGTAATGCTTGAAGTAACTGGGCTTTGTTCAACAATCTTACTTGATACTTTTGTTTTTAAATAGCTAGCAATAGCTTATTAATTGTAAATCCATATTTTAAAGACACATTAAAACACCAAAAATAAAACAAAACTTAAACGGAAGAAACAATGAGATTTAAAACAATAGATAAAAAGCTAAACGGTTTGGATAAAAAACTATTAGGATTGAACAATCGGCATTTTTTCCTTTTGGATGCCCTAATTTTCTCCCTAACACCATTATTGGGCATTATTCTTCGATTAGATGATTTTTCTGCTCTAAGAGAATATCGCAGTGGCTTAATTGCGGCAACTATTATTTTCTCGTTAGTAAAGATTACTATCTTTACCGTGGGTGGTTTTTACAAACGGTATTGGAAATATGCCAGTATTGACGAACTAACCCAGATTGCTGCATTGACTACTGGTGCAGTAATAGCTAATACAATGGTTTTGAGTATTTTAGAATACGTCACCCAACTAGAAAGATTCATAGTTCCTCGATCTTTAACTTTTTTGGACGGCATTCTAACTTTTGTTTTGATTGGAGGTGTTCGCTTTAGTATTAGAGCAGCAGAAAGAAAAAATCAGCAAAGCAAAAACTTCTATCGACGCGATCGCGTTTTAATTGTTGGAGCAGGAGATGCAGGAGTATCGATCCTCCAAGAAATGCGTCGTAATCCTAAATTAGGCTTCAATCCTGTAGCATTCGTTGACGACAATGCTCACAAGAAAGGTTTAAATATTCAAGGACTTCCTGTAGTTGGTAACCGCTATCAAATTCCCGAGATAATCGCTGCTCAAAATATTCGTCAGGTAGTAATTGCCATGCCTACCACTTCAGGTAAGGTAATTAGAGAAATTGTAGATGTCTGCCAGGCGATTGGTGTGACGGTCAATACTTTACCTGCTACTAACGAAATTCTGGACAATAACAATAGGGTCAATACTCTTCGAGAAGTTAAAATTGAAGACTTGCTACGTCGTGAACCAATTCAAACCGATGCACAAAGCGTATTCAAACTATTAGAGGGCAAAAAAGTCCTAATTACTGGTGCAGGTGGATCTATTGGTAGCGAGCTATGCCGCCAGATTTTCCGCTGCCGTCCTGCTCAGATAATTCTACTAGGACATGGCGAAAACTCCATCTTCAACATTAAACAAGAATTAGATCAAGTATTGCAGATACTGAAGCAAGAGGAACAGCCAGATAAGCAATTGACCGAGCTAATTCCATTTATTGCCGATCTTAGAATTAAAGATAGATTAGAAGCAGCTTTTCGTAATTACAAACCAGACATTGTTTTTCATGCAGCAGCCCACAAGCATGTTCCCTTAATGGAGCTTAATCCTCCAGAAGCAATTACTAATAACGTAATGGGAACAAAAAATCTTTTAGATTTTGCCATTAAATATGATGTTAACAACTTTGTCATGATCTCTACCGATAAAGCAGTTAATCCTACTAACGTAATGGGGGCAAGCAAACGTACTGCCGAAATGCTAGTACTAAAAGCTGCTTTAACTAGTGGAAAACCCTATGCCGTAGTTCGCTTTGGTAATGTTTTGGGAAGTCGAGGTAGCGTAGTTCCCACTTTTAAAAAGCAAATCGCTAAAGGTGGCCCTGTAACGATTACTCACCCAGAAATTACACGCTATTTCATGACTATTCCCGAGGCAGTACAATTAGTTTTACAGGCTTCTGTTTTAACCATTAAAAATAGCCAGGGTCAAATATTTATGCTCAATATGGGGCAGCCAGTAAAAATTGTTGACCTAGCTAAAGACTTGATTCATCTTTCTGGATACGAAGCTGGTAAGGATATTGAGATAGTCTTTACTGGATTACGACCAGGAGAAAAACTATACGAAGAACTGCTCGTTGAGGGAGAAGAATACGATAGTACGGCTCACGAAAAAGTTCTGGTGGTCAAAAACGCTAGCCGAATTGTACCTCAGAATTTTGACCTAACCATCGACATTCTTTGTGAAGCAGCGCAAAAAGGTGATACTAATTTAATCGTCTTTCTATTAGATCAGCTGGTGGTTGGCTACAAAACCAAGTATCAGAATATCAATGTTGTATCTGCTCAAGACAGCTTAGAAAAAATAATTAGCCAGGCTTGTGACCTTAACCCGATTACAGCCAGTTTGCAAAGCGATTTTTCTTCTCAATTGAGTTTGCAGGGTGCTTCTTCTAACCGTTTAACGCAAAAAGAGTTAGATAAGGGACTGAGGCAGGCACTAGAAAACCGAGAGTTTAGCCTATACTACCAACCAGTAATGAATCTCAAAACTGGAAAGATCAAAGAGTTTGAAGCTTTACTACGTTGGAATCACCCTGAGCTTGGTTTAATCATGCCCCAAAGATTCATGGGTGCAGCAGAAGAATCTGGATTGCTTGTTCCGATAGAGCGTTGGATTATAGAATCTGCATGTATGCAGTTGAAATCCTGGCAAGAGAATTCAACTTTTGCTTCAGATGTCGGCATAAGTATCAATATTCCTAGTCAAGCAATTTTGCAGACTAGTCTAGTTAAACACTTAAGTTACAACATAGACAAACACAAAATTGATCCTCAGCTAATTTCTTTAGAAATATCAGAATATCTTTTGGGGGAAAATCCTCAAACAGCAATGAATATTCTGCCTCAACTAAAACGCTTAGGAATCCAGTTGCAAATAGATAACTTTGGCAGAGTTGCGTCTTTATACGGTCGCGTTCAACCAAATCTACTCTATAGAGAATTTGATCGCGTCAAAATAGACCGTCATCTAACTTCTCGTATTGAACAAGAACATCAAGCTTGGGAAGTTCTTCAAGATATTGTAATTGATGTGGAAAACTATGGTTTAGAGATTACTGCAACTGGGATTGAAAACATACCACAACTAAATAAGGTTAAAGGAATTCTATGTGAATACGGTCAAGGGTATTACTTGAATCAACCCTTGGATAGTAATGATGTTTTAAAACTTATGGCAGGTAAAAGCCAAGCAATGTTCAAAAAAACTAATTGAGCATAAAATTAAATTTTATAAAACAATCCATCTGAATTATTAGATAAAATTCATTCAGATGGATTTGTATTTTGAAAAAAGCTTGAATGCTAAATAATGAGCGATCGCAAAATCTGGTTGACCGTTCAAAAAATTGAATTTTCTAAGGAGTTGTCTATCTCTGATATCTATATGCTAAGTTTTTGACTATCCCATATCGCCTCAGCAGATTTTATCTAGGATATAGTCAAGTATTGACAAACTAGAAGAAAAGCTTTTTAGTCAGAGTATTTGCATTGCATACCTCTTTTATCGACATATAATATTGCTTACTTGAAACTAATTAAACTTTGTCAATGTTCAAAGCAATTACCGAAAAAATAAAGCTGGTTTGGGCATCCCAAGGACAAAATAACCATCTTAAAAATCAATTAATAAAAGGCGTGGCTGGATCTCTTGGCTTGAAAGTTGCGTCTGCTTTTTTAGCTTTTGTGATGAGCATTATATTTGCTCGTTTTTTAGGAAAATCTGGATTGGGAACCTATTCTTACGCTACCACCTGGGCAAACTTATTAAGTATTCCCGCAGCACTAGGACTCGACCAATTGATAGTTCGAGAAATTGCCATATACCGTAATAAAGCTCAATACGATCTAATGGGCGGATTTCTACGTTGGGCTAATTTATTGGTGTTAAGTACTGGTGTTATTCTTACTTTAATAGCAATAATTGCAGCTTGGAATCTCAACGGAGATTCAGATTCTACTGTGGTTTTGGCGATCGCTTTATCAATAGTTACCGTTCCAATTATATCTTTACGTAATCTAAGATTAGGAGCAATGAAGGGTCTGCGTAAGGTTGTTTTGGGGCAAGTGCCAGATTCTTTAATTTCACCAATTATTATTATTTGCCTGACTATAGCTACCTATTTCCTTTTTAACGATCGCTTTAATGTTTTTTGGGTATTAGGAATCAAAATTTTTGCGTCAGTTGTTACTTTGATTATAGGTACGAGATGGTTGTTGCAATCTCTACCTCCAGAAGTAAATCAAATTACTCCAAAGTATGACACTAAGAAGTGGATCGTTGATGCTTTGCCTTTTATGTTTTTGGGAACATCACAACTGCTCAATTCGCGGATAGATATTCTCATGTTAGGTTCGATTAAAGGTGTAGAAGCAGTGGGAATTTATACAGTAATTTTGGGTATTACTAAATTGACTGTATTTATTCATCACTCAGCTAACAACGTTCTTGGTCCAAATATTGCCACTCTTTATTCTGAAGGTAAAATTCGGCAGCTAGAGAGAATGGTTCGCAAAAGTATGTTAAGTGTATTTTTGTTTTCTTTGGTTACGGGAGGTTTGTTAATGCTTTTAGGTAATCAAGTATTATCTATCTTTGGCTCGGAATTTCTTTCTGGTCGTACGGCGATGAATATTCTAATTATAGGTACAATTTTTACTTCTTTCACAGGAGCAGTTGGTCTATTGCTTAATATGACAGGACATCAAAACGATACGGCGATCGCTGTAGCCTTTAGCGCAGTCTTAAATATAGTTCTTAATTTAGTGCTGGTTCCTCGATGGGGAATCAATGGTGCCGCAACTGCCACCACTACTAGCCTAATTTTAATTAACATTATTAAAGCCATTTCTGTCAAGAAAAAGTTAGGCATTTCTCTTTATTCTTTTGGCAGTTCTAAAGACAAATAAATAGCAAAGAAAAATTTTCTTAATAAATAAAAATATGAAATTACCGAATTTGATTATTGCTGGCGCACCTAAAGCGGGAAGTAGTTCTTTATTTCATTGGCTTGCTGCCCATCCAGAAGTTTATGGCGCACCCTGTAAAGAAACCTTTTACTTTATTGATCGCGATAGCTCTTTACTTCGTCTGGAGGCTAACTATAATCTCCATGGTATCGAAAAGTATGAATCCTTTTTTCCCAACTGTCCTGAAGATATTGAAGTTGTTTTAGAAGCTACTCCTCACTATATTTATCAACAAACTGCTTTAGATTTTTTTGCTGAATGCGAAACTCAACCCCATGTTGTTTTTTTATTACGCAAACCAGCAAAGAGAGTATTTTCTTCGTTTAGCTTTGTACAGAATAATTTGGCTCGTTTAGATAGCAATCTTACTTTTGAACAAGTGACGGATTTACTTTTGGATGAAACAGGAGAACTAGTCAAAAAACTAGACTACCCCAAAGATGATTTTTTTTACGAATGGTTGAACACTCAGTTACCCAACAACTGCTACTACAATTTTATTGCTCCTTGGGCAGAACGCTTTCCTCAATCTAAGATTCATATCATTTTGTTTGAAGATATGGTGTCAGATCCTCAAGCTACTTTGATTAAGCTCGCCCAAAATGTAGGAATTGATGCTGATTTTTATCAAGACTTTTACTTTGAAAAAAGAACCCAAACCATAGCGATCAAGAATAGATTTACTCATAAACTATTACTCAAGCTTGCCCCGTTACTAGGCACTAGTCAGATTCGAGGATTGTTAAAATCGTTTTATTTTAAGTTTAATACTACCCCTCCCAAGCCTGCGGGAACTGAATCCTTAGAACGTTTAGAAGATTACTTTAGACCTCACAATCAAAAACTAGTTGAAGCTTTTAACCTAAATTTGGCAGCATGGAAATAAAATAAGCTTGATTGATCCCAGGTAATAGCCCAAAGGTACAAAATTCGACCTCATTAATTAGATTTGTCTTGCATTTCTTCTTATTATCAACAAACATTTCAATTAAGTATTATCACAATATTATGTCTCAAAAAAAACCAAAGTTTTGCGTAATTACAACTCCTAGAAGCGGCTCGACTTGGTTAGCAACACTTCTAGACAGTCATCCTCAAATAAAATCATTTGAAGAACCTTTTATTTGGAGAGCTGATCGCCCCAATTGGACAGACAAACAATTTCCTACATATTACGATTATAAAAATAATGCTAATAAAAAGTCTATTTTGACTGCATTTAGGTATTTAGATATCTTGAACAGCTACAAGGCAGAAAGCGATTTTGATATTATCGGCTTTAAGATTATGTACAATCAAATTCAGGAAAATCCCGAAACAATGCTCAAACTGCTTTTAGATAACTATCGAATTATTCATTTAATCCGTCAAAATTACCTTGATGTAATAATCTCTAGAGCAGCAAAAAAACAGCACCAAATAGCTCACTCTAGTACCGTACAGTCCAAAACTAGACAGGTCACAATTGATACTTCTTATCTCATCAAAGATTTAGATAGATGCACTAGAAACAATAAGCTCTTCAGTTCATTACTTAAGATCATGCCCTTATCGATATTAGAGATAACTTATGAATCAATGCAAGAAGATTATAATCAAGTCTTACGTTCAGTAGCGAGCTTCTTAGGTGTAAGTAGCGATTCCATAACCTTTAAAAGCGAGCTAAAGCGTATTAACCAAGGAGAGTATGCGGATAAAATAGCTAATTATGAACAAGTCTTAGAAACTTTATCTGGCTCTCCCTACATGAAGTTTTTAAAAAGTTAAAATCAAGGCATTAAAATTAGTAAAGGCTCTTTTTTTAAATTAAATTAAAACTAAAATTGCTTTAATAGATAACCCTAATTATCAATAAATCAATATCCTATTACCGAAATAATCAAGATTCATGAATAAACCAAATTTTTTCATTGTTGGTGCGCCTAAATGCGGGACGACAGCTTTGAGCGAATATCTAAGGGATAACCCCAATATTTATATTAGTGAACCAAAAGAACCTCACTATTTCACTTTTGATTTTGAACAATATCGCGTAACTAAAACTTGGGAGGAATATGCCCATCTTTTTGCAGAAAGTAGTAGCGAACACACAGCGATTGGTGAAGGCTCTGTTTTTTATCTTTTTTCAACAGTTGCATTAAACAAAATTAAAGAATACGACCCAAAAGCAAAAATAATCGTTATGCTACGTAATCCCGTAGATATGATTTATTCTTTTCATTCTCAGCTAGTTTTTACTGCCGACGAAAGTGAAAACAGTTTTGAGAAAGCTTGGAGATTGCAAAAAACTCGTCAGCAAGGAAAGCAAATTCCTTCCCAATGTCGCGAAGCAGCTTTTCTTCAGTACGCCGAAATGGGTAAACTTGGAGAACAAATAGAAAGACTTAAAGCAGTTTTTCCTCCCGAACAAGTGGAAATAATTTTGTTTGAAGACTTTGTCAAATCAACCAAAAACATATATGACCAAGTTTTAGAGTTTTTGGCTGTACCCAATGATGGGCGTACCGAATTTATTAGAATTAACGAAAACAAAAGTCACAAAATGGGTACAGTGGGTAACTTTACCGCTAAACCACCAGCACTACTAACAAACGTAGCCTTAAAAGCTAGAGATATGCTGGGCATCAAAGAGCTAGGTATTCTCGATACAATTCGTTCTTTCAACACTAAGGTTGCTGCTCGCGAACCTTTATCTGACGATTTACGCGCAGAGATGACAGCCGAGTTTGCTCCCGATATCCAAAAACTTTCTCAATTACTAGATCGAGATTTAAGTCACTGGCTAGCAGCAAAACCTCTAAACAAGTAACCAAAATAAAGCAGATGAAAATTACCTTAGTAACCCCATCTCTATTTTGTGGTGGTGCAGAAAGAGTTGTTGTTTCCCTAGCAGAAGGATTTCAATTACACGGACATCAAGTTACCGTTATCACTGGAACAGAAAAAGATACAGATTTTTATCAGCTTCCTCCAGGAGTCAAGCGAGTGCCTTTAGGAATGATGGGAGTATCTAAAAATCCTCTTGACGCGATCAAAAGCAATCTTAAGCGAGTTTCTAGTTTAAGAGAAGCTATTAGGTTGAGTGAACCAGATATCGTGATGGCGCATTTGACCGAAACCAACATATTAACTGTATTGGCTACTCTCAAAACCCAGTATCCCGTTTTAATCACAGAACATTGTGATCCTAACTTAATCTCTTACGGTAGATTTTGGGAAGCTTTAAGACGCTTGGTATATCCTTTTGCCACTAAATTAGTGAGCGTGTCCCAAGGAGTAGAAGATTATTTTACTTGGCTACCAAACAGTAAGAAAGAAGTAGTATATAATCCCTTTTTCGTATCCAAAAATGCCAGTTCCGAAATTGAAATTCCCACAGGAGTTCAGGCAGAACGTAAATGGATTATGAGCATGGGGCGTTTAACCAATCAAAAAGGTTTTGATATTTTGCTCAAGGCATTTGCTACAGTCGCGCCCAAATATCCAGACTGGCAGCTAGTTATTTTAGGAGAAGGCGAACTTCGCAGCGAATTAGAAGAGCTAAAAGCTGAATTAAATCTAGGAGAGCAGGTAGTATTACCCGGACGAGTTAAAAATCCTTTCTTGCTCATGGAACGCGCTCAATTCTTTGTGATGTCTTCTCGCTTTGAAGGCTTTCCTATGGCTCATGGAGAAGCAATGTTATGTGGATTGCCAGTAATTGCCACAGACTGTCCTAGTGGGCCAAGAGAGCTGGTTAGAGATGGAATTGATGGTATTTTGATACCCAATCAAGATGAAGTTGCATTGACCAATGCGATTGAACGTTTGATCTCTAATCCTGAAGAAAGAGAGCATTTTGCTAAGTCTGCACCAGAAGTCGGGACGAGATTCAGTTTGGAGAAAATAATTCAAGATTGGGCAAACTTAAGCGAGCAAGCAATCCAAGAAAAACAGGGAGTGAAAAGTAAATAAGATCATGTCTCAACAAAGAATTGCTTTTTTTCTGCCCAATCTCTATGGTGGCGGAGCAGAGAGAGTATCTATCAATCTTCTCAAGGGTATGGTCAATAATGAAAACTTAGTCTTAGACTTAGTGTTGGGTATAGCAGAAGGTTCATTTTTGGAGCAAGTTCCAGAAGAAGTTAATATTGTTAATCTTCAATCTCCAAGAGTTGCTACTGCAATCTTGCCGCTGGTTAAATACCTAAAAACAGCACAGCCAGATGCTTTGTTATCTCACTTGGGTCATGCTAACGTTATTGCTCTTTTTGCCAATAAATTAGCAGGTTCAAAAACGAGAGTGGTAGTAGTAGAACACAATACTCTTTCCGTATCTGATGCTGTTTCACTAAGAGCAAAAATAACTCCTTGGTTTATGAAACAGTTCTATCCCACGGCTGATGCCGTTGTCGGCGTTTCTCTAGGAGTCAGTGATGACTTAGAAGTTCAATTAGGCTTTGCTTCAGGATCGGTCACTACAATTTACAATCCTGTAATCAACCAAGAATTACTAAACAAAGCTAATAGTTCTGTGGATCATCCTTGGTTGCAATCAAGAGAAATACCCGTATTTTTAGCTGTAGGAAGATTGACTGCTCAAAAAGACTTTGCTAATCTAATTCGAGCTTTTGCCTTGGTAAGAAAGCAAAAAGCTACTCGTTTAATAATTTTGGGTGAAGGAGAATTGAGAACAGAATTGGAAGAATTGGCTCGTAGCTTGGAGGTCTGGGAAGATGTCGATCTGCCAGGGTTTGCTGATAATCCTTATGGATACATGAATCAGGCAACTGCCTTTACACTATCTTCTAGATACGAAGGATTGCCAACTGCTTTAATAGAAGCAATGGCTTGTGGTTGCCCTGTGGTATCCACAGATTGCCCTAGTGGACCTCAAGAAATTTTGGTAGGAGGACAATATGGTGCTTTAGTTCCTATTCAAGATAGTAAATCTTTATCTAAAGCTATGTTAAATGTATTAGATAATCCTGTATCGCAGGACATCCTACGTCAAAGAGCCAATATGTTTGCTACAGAGCAGATTGTGCCTCAATATCTCCAAACCTTATTAGGGGATAAAAATTTAGTTTAAATATTATTAATAATCAATTTGATTTAAAGATGATGAGTAGCCTAACTCGACAGACTAATAAACAAAAAACCAGTTTTTTGATTAATTATCAGTGTTTTTTAGCAGTAGCTGCAATATTGGTTTTTTTCAGCAAACTCGATGGTGTTTTGAGTGCTTATGAAAAAGGACAACCTCTTTTTTGGATGATCGGATTTCTGTTTTTGGCAGTACCTTTGTATCCGTTAATTTTAAAAAAATTTCCATATTTGCCTCGAGCCATTTTTGTTTGGTTTGCTATCTATTTGGCAATGACATCTATTGTGGTGTTAGCCATGCCTAGTTCTTCCGCGCCTATTCAGCAAATTATGGAAGATCAAATTAGATCGATGATTTTCATTAGTTTGATGCTACTGATTTTTTCAGAACATTCTATAGTTCAACAGCTTACTAAAGTAACTATCCTATTCGTGACTTTCTTTAATGTTTTGCTACTTTTAGCTCAGTTTGTCAAACCAACAATTTTACAAGAAGTTCAGGATGTACCAGGAAGATCTGGCGCTTTTTATATTGACCCTAATATGGCAAGCTGTGGTTTAAATCTGGGGTTGATTTTTACAATTGGTTTGATCAAGCCGAAATATCGTTTGATTTATGCATTATTTGTCTTAGCTGGTAATGCAGTAACTTTTTCTCGTGGCGGGATGGCTTGCTGGCTGTTAATTGTCCTGCTGTTTATGGCATTAAAAATCATGCCTGTTACTCAGTTACCGATGTTAGTGGCGTCAGTTGTGGTAGCGGCGACAATCATATCTTCGCAAATTGACAATTTAGCTTTTATGACAACTCCTGATGGCGACGTACTATTTAATGAAGGAACGATCGAAAGGGTTAGATTTTTAGCCAATCCTTTCGCAGAAGGAGAAGGAATAGAAGAAGAAGAAGAAGATTCTCGTATTTTATTATTAGAATTGGGTTGGAAAAAGTTCTCGAGTAGTCCTATTTTTGGTAATGGTTTAGGTAGCGGAGAACACGAAGGAATGAAACCCGATTCGGATAAAGCTCCTAGATCTCATAATGTTTATCTTGATCGAATGATTGAATATGGATTTTTAGGAATATTTATCTATCCCCTACTAATTTTGGCTTCTGTGTGGCAAGCGCAAGGAGAACATCGAAAATACGCCTTCGTTTTTGCAATTTATGCCTTAATTTGGGGCATATTTAGTCATACGGTATTTACTAATTTTTTCATTTTGACGTCGATCGCGTTTATGGCAGTTTTAAGTAAACAAAGTAGAATCGAGCGCACTTTAGAACAAGAAATAGCAACTAAATATTAGATAGATTAATACCAAATTTAGCACCAAAAAAAATCATGAAAATAGTTTATTTAACTACTAGCTTGGGCATGGGTGGAGGGCAGGTTATGCTTTACGATCTTTTGTCTAAGATAGATCGCGATCGCTTTGAGCCAACGGTTATTTCTTTAATCGATAAAGGTGTTTTTGGCGAACAAATTGAACAGCTGGGTATACCCGTTCATAGCGTAGGTATGTTGGTCGGCAAACCTAGTATATCTTCTGCCAAACGCATTATTGAGCTAATTAAACAGGCTCAACCAGATTTAATTCAAGGCTGGATGTATCACGGAAACTTGGCTGCACAATTTTTTAATTTTATTAGTAGACAAAAAACTCCCGTACTATGGAGTATTCATCATTCCTTACACGATTTATCTTCAGAAAAAACTCTAACTCAAGCAATTGTTCGCTTTGGCAGCTGGTCTTCTAAGTATGTAAGCAAGGTGGCTTATGTATCTGAAAAGAGCAAAGATCAACATCAAGAAATAGGTTATGCCCACAATAATAGCTGTGTCGTACCCAATGGCTTTAATATTGCCAAATATCAGCCTTCAGCTCAAGTAAGACAAAAATTTCGCCAAGAATTGGGTATATCTGATGATACTTTTCTCATTGGTTCATTAGCTCGATATCACCCTATGAAAGACCATGCCAATTTATTAAAGGCTGCTAAAGTTTTGTTAACTCAGTCTCCCAATACTAAATTTGTTTTAATTGGCACTAATGTTGACAACCAAAATTCCGCTTTAACCGATTTAATTGAAGAGCTAGGAATTGGCGAAAATGTTCATCTTTTGGGACAACGCAGAGACATTCCTGAAATTACCCCTGCTCTAGATATTTTAACTTCTTCTTCTGCTTATGGAGAAGCCTTCCCTTTAGTGATTGGGGAAGCAATGGCTTGCGGAATTCCTTGTGTGGTGACAGACATTGGTGACTCTGGTTGGATTGTAGGAGATACGGGGAAAGCTGTACCACCGAAAGATCCTAATGCTCTAGCCCAAGCTTGGCAGGAAATGATTAATTTAGAACCAGCCGCTAGAGCCCAAAAGAGTCAAGCTGCTCGTAATAGAATAGTAGAAAAGTTTGCCTTAGATTCTATTGTCAAGGAATACGAAACTATTTATCGCAGTGTAGTAAGCTGATTAAATTCATTTAATTGACCCATTAATAAATTTATTTAACAAATAATGTCAAACAAATTAGATTTTATTGCAGTCGGCCCTTTTAAAACTGGTACTACCTGGATTTATGATTATTTAATTAATTACAAGGAAGTTGCATTGCCCAATAAAGTTAAGGAAACTTTATTTTTTGACAAGAAGTTTGATAAAGGTTTTGATTGGTATTATTCGCACTTTACTGATATCAAAGAAAATCAAAAAGTAGGAGAAATAGCTCCAACTTATTTTAATTCGGAGTCAGCACCCCAAAGAATTTACGATCTTAATCCTCAATGCAAAATTCTGGTAACTTTAAGAGAGCCAGTATCTCGCCTAGTATCTTTTTGCTCTCATATGAAACAAAGAGGTAGAATTGAACCACAGGTTAGTTTGACAGCAGCATTGCCTGACAAGCCAATTTTGCTAGATACTGCTCGTTATTATTTTCATTTGTCTAGATGGATTGAAATTTTTGGTTCAAACAATATTGAAATTGTTTTTTTTGAAAAATTACAAGAATCTCCTGATGATTTTGCTTCAGAAATATTAGATAAGTTGAAAATAGAAAGAGAAAATATATCTTATGACTTATCTAATAAATCGAATGCTAGTCAAGCTCCAGTTAACCATAATCTTTCTAAACTGATCTATTCTGGAGTGAAAATTCTACATGACACTGGTTTACATAAGATAGTAGATTATGGCAAACAATTAGGTGCAAAACAACTTCTTAACAGTAAAAAGCAAAAAAAATCTCAATTAAGTCAAAATGAATTTATTGAGATTTTTGATTTGTGCAAGCAAGATGTATTGATGTTGGAAAGTGAATTAAATCTCGATATTTCTCAGTGGAAAAAAATATGGTCTGACAAAGGGATTGATATTGATTGATAGCTCAATTTTTTCTAACTTATTAATCAACAATTTAAAAAGCAATTTGACGCTCTGTTGGAAAACTCGATAGTTGATCGCATCAATGATTTGGAATTTAACTTTAGAAAGGATTTATTAGCGAATCCATAGTTTCTAAAGTTTTTGTTTTTAAGTTCTTAATATCTCTCTTGCCAAAGATAAATTCTCCGATAATAATCTCTAAAAGAGAGTAGAAGCCAAGCAGTATTGGAAATCAAATCAGTGCAATAATCGAATTCATCAAGATAGCTTCGGGAGTTTTGTCTAACAACCCAAATTTTGTTAACACAGCCAAACCTAGACCGTGAACCAATATATAGAATAAGAATATTTGCCACTCGCTATTTGCCATCTCATAACATAAATCAGCTATTTATAGATTCAAATAAAGCTCTATACAAAATCTATAATTAATCTATCTACATAGACCATTTTAGATCGATTAAGAAAAGAAAATTAGGGATTAAATTGCAGTCATAATAAATATTACTGTTCTTTTTCCAGAGATTTGAACCAAAAACGATCTGATTTGATTAGATTGAAATCAGACCATTTTTATTAGCTAATTTTTTCTAAATCTTGACCAAAAAAATATAATTCTTTGATTGCTGGCATCCAAATTTAAAATTCCAGGATGTCTAGCTATTTGCTCACAGAACCAGGGTATACTCCATTTTTGTATAAGAAAACCTAATTGTAAGTAAAGATACCAAATTCTTGAGCGAAACTAAGCACAATATTACTTTATATAGTATAAAGTACTTCTTGATGCAAATTATCACAATGACTAAATAAAGCAATTTTAAAGAATGAAGCCTAAACTATTAATAATAACTACTATTTCTCGAACCATCAGAGATTTTACCATTCCTTATATCCGTCACTTCAAAAGCTTAGGGTGGCAGGTAGATGGAATGGCATTGGACATCAGTAACAATGATGAATGTACCTCTGAATTGGATAATGTATGGGAAATTCAATGGTCGCGCAATGTCTTTGATCCTAGAAACTTTTTTAGAGGAGCTTCAAGAGTTAGAGAAGTTGTTGCGTTGGAAAATTATGACTTAGTGCATGTTCATACGCCTATTGCAGCTTTTGTTACTCGCTATGCTCTCAAAGATTTTGAGAAACCCAAAGTGATTTACACTGCTCATGGTTTTCATTTTTATCATGGTGGCAATCCAATTAAAAATGCTGTTTTTTTGAATTTAGAAAAGATAGCAGCACCTTGGACTGACTATTTAGTAACTATTAACCAAGAAGACACAGCTACAGCCAAGCAACATAATTTATTACCAGAAGAAAAAATTATTTATACTCCTGGCATTGGTTTAGACCTTGAAGCTTACAATCCCAATCGGGTTTCGGAGGCAGAAATTGATGATGTTCGTTCTGAGTTGGGTATAGCGATGGGGGATAGTGTACTGTTGAGCATTGCTGAATTTAGTCCTAACAAACGTCATCAAGATCAACTTATTGCTCTCAAAAATCTAAATCGACCCAATGTTCACTTAGTATGCGCTGGATATGGTGTCACCGAAGCAAAAGTACAGGAGTTAGCTGAACAATTGGGACTGAAGCAACAGGTTCATTTTTTAGGTCATCGTCAAGATATTCCTGCGTTAATCTGTGCTAGTGATGCTATTTTGTTGACTTCCCAAAGAGAAGGATTACCTCGTTGTATTATGGAAGCTTTCTGTGCAGCCAAGCCTGTAATTGGAACAAAAATTCGAGGTATTCAAGATTTATTGTGTGACGACTGTGGACTTCTAATAGAGGTAGGAGATACAAAAGCTTTGACAAATGCTATTGGAGAAGTTATTAATTGCCCTGATATAGCTGAAAGAATAGGCAGAAATGGTCGCCAAAAAATAGCAGCCTATGATGTTCGAGAGATCTTGAAAATATATGTAGACATTTTCAGTAGAGCTTTATCAGACAATTGATAAATTGTACTAGGAGGTCTTGAAAATATAAAGCAAAAAGCAAATTATAGAGAAGTGCAATTAAACTACTTAAATTAAAGAACATCAGTGCCAATAAGCTCAAAACGGAGATAAATGAATCTAATATTAATTTTTGCCGAGTTTTTTGCCGAAGTCTATTAGAATGCTATTTAATGTAATATTAAGCTTACAAATTGTATCTCAATATGAGTAGATTTATCAAACATTTTTGCGATCGCGCAATATCAGCGATCACTTTTATATTATTTTTACCTTTAATTTTGTTAGTTGCTATTTTGGTACGAACTAACTTAGGTAGTCCAATTCTTTTTCATCAATCTCGCCCTGGTAAAAACGGTAAGATTTTCTCTTTCTATAAATTTCGTACTATGACCGATGCCAAAGACAGTTTTGGTAATTTACTCGCAGATGAATATCGCTTAACTCCTTTTGGCTGTTGGTTACGAAAAACTAGCTTAGATGAGCTACCTCAATTAATAAATGTTCTAAAAGGGGATATGAGCTTAATTGGGCCTCGTCCTTTGTTAGTCAGCTTTTTAGACTTCTACAATGATGAACAAATGCGTCGCCATGAGGTAGTGCCTGGCATCACTGGTTTGGCTCAAATAAACGGACGTAACAATATTTCTTGGGAAGAAAAATTTAAACTAGATGTCTCCTATGTAGACAATTGGAGTCTGTGGCTAGACTTGAAAATTTTACTAGCTACAATCTTGAAGGTAGTAGGACAAAAAGATATTAATCAACAGGGTCATGTTACCTGTGAAGACTTTGACGATTATATAATCAGGACTCAATCACAACTTAATTAGTTAGTAATCGATCTCAGATCAATGAGGAAATATATTTCAGGGATTAAACTAGAGTTAGATACTATCGAATCACAAATTTTAATAAACATTAAATCTGACAAAGGTTATGAGTAGATTAATTAAAAATGTTGTCGATCGCCTAGCTGCTGCGATCGCTTTACTCTTATTTTCTCCATTGATTTTAATCCTGGCAATTTTAATCCGATTTAATTTGGGTAGCCCTATTTTCTTTACCCAACTTCGCCCAGGAAAAGACGGCAAAATTTTCACTTTCTACAAATTCCGTACCATGACTGATGGTAGGGATAAGGCGGGAAACTTTCTACCAGATAGCGATCGCATGACCCCTTTTGGTGGGATGATCCGCAAAACTAGCCTAGATGAATTACCCCAGTTATTAAATGTTCTAAAAGGAGATATGAGTCTTGTAGGACCTCGTCCTTTATTACCTAAATATCTTGACTTGTATACCCCAGAGCAAGCCCGTCGCCATGAAGTATTACCAGGAATTACTGGATTAGCTCAGACAAACGGGCGCAATACTTTAGATTGGGAAAATCGATTTAAGCTAGACGTTGCTTATGTTGATAATTGGAGTTTGTGGCTAGACCTAAAAATCTTATTTGCTACTGTGGAAAAGGTAATCAAAAAAGACGGTATCAGCAAAGAAGGTCACGCCACCTGTACGGAGTTTATCGGTTCAAATGCTGAATCTGACTCGGATAATGAAACTAAGGTTAACCCTATAGAGGCATAACTTTCGTATATTCCATTAGCAACTCCTCATCAGTTAAATATTCGTTGGCTGCTTGAGGAGTCCATAGCAATTCAAATTTCATTAAATAGTCTTCTGGCATGGAAGAAAGTTCGATCAATACTTCTTTAAGACTTTCTGAGCTATGAATTTTCGCAAATAAAGGATTATCATTTGCTGTACCCAAAATTAGACTTACTACAAGGTAAGTAGGAAAACCATCACTATCATCGCTACTAGACTCTTTAGTTTTAATTTTTCCGTCTACATTACTCAAGCTTTCATTACTAAATTTACTTCTCTCGGCAAAAGATAATCGGTCAAACTTCTCTTCTGCTTGACTAATATCCAAAGAATCAGACTGAGACAAAACGTGAGTCCAATGATACTCGTTACGCAACAAGACCAGTGCTGATTCCTGCATTAACTCGACTAATCCTGCATCTGTAGCCGTATCAACCATCAGACTCAATTCCGATAGTTTTGACTGAATTTCTACGGCACTCTTAGAAAGTACTACCTGCAACAAAGAGACAGTAACGCGATTGTTATCTCTTTCTCGAATAATTTCTCGTTCAGTTTTGCTCGAAGAATGGGAGCGAGGTTTGAATACTTGCTTCAATATATAGAATACGACAAATATTGTTCCTGCCAAGAAGATCAGGATCAAAGCTAAGAAAATAAAACCAACAGCCGCAGATCCACTACTACGTCGGGAATTATAATTACGGTACGTGGGTGAAGAACGTCTTTGATATTTAGGGGTAGTTGATTTGCGCCTATTGTAGCTAGGGTTTGGTGAATTATAATCTCGTCTATTATAGCTAGGAGAAGTAGATTTGCGCTGGTTTGAACTACGGCTAGGAGAAGTAGATTTAGAACGAGATGGTCTACTTTTAAAAGATCCTCCTCCACTACGCCCACCGCTTTTTTTAACTAGAATAAAACTTTCATTAGCAGGAACAAAATTAGAATCAATCAGCCTTTTCTCTAACTTAACTTGTGAATATCGATCGCCTTTGGGAATTTTGGCAGAGGTTGAGTGCCAGTTGTGGACAATCGTTATGCCGACTAAAGTTATCAGAAACAGTTTTGTTTTATTTATTTTAAACACAATTACGACTTAGCAATCTGCTTAGAAACCACCTCTAATTGATTGCTTCTCCCTTGGGTTAATATCTATCTATAGTTCCCAATTTTGAGCAGATATTAATTTTTTCCTACATTGCGGGAGATAATCAAGATTTTCCATTGTCCTAATTGACTAGCTTGAAATGCTATTTTGCTCCCATCTCCATTGATTGTAGGATTGGCACAGGAACCTTTGATATTGGCGGTTAATAGTTCTGTTTTTTGAGAAGAGCGATCGTAAACAAAAATATCTGTTTTTCCTCTTTCTGTGGAAACATAAGCTATGTATTGTCCCGTTGCGCTTATTGTTGGCTGATCTTGACTGGAATCACGATGATTTAAATTGGGCAAGGACACCAACTGTTTGTCTTGTAAATCATAGAGAAAAATATTTCTCTGACCGCGACGGTCTGAAGCAAAAGCTAGATAACGACCATCTGAACTGTAGGTAGGATATTCTTCTGTTGAGTTACTGTTGATACCGCCTGGTATAATTTCTGGCTGAATTAACAAAGTAGGACTGCAACTGCTAATTGAAATTAAAGCTAGGGTAAGCAGCAATCTAGGAATCATGGTATATAAATTTACTGCAAATTGATTTTTATTTTGACATAGTTAAACGAGCAACTTTTGCGTAAATTTCCTTTGTTTTTGTATATTTTAGTCTGCTTTAAATAAGTAACAATGTTTACTGACCGAGATAGAACCAGCTTTTTGAAATAAATTTGGCAGAAATTTAATAGATTAAGTAAAAATATTAATAAGAACAGGCAGCAATTGTGAGAGAAAAAAGCAAAAAATGTAGCACCAAACACAGATAGAAAAAAATAGCGATCGCCTAAAAATGTGTTGTTCAAACCATTAGTTTTTAGTAAATTTTGAAATATATTTTAAAACATATTTTAAAGTATAAGTCCGTTATAGGACTCATTAAGTATGTATATATTTCAATTAAATCTTATTGCTATCGAGTCTTAATAGACTGATATTCCCTGATTATCTTCTTGATAGTGAAGTATTCGATTAGACCATTATATAAAATTGACTCTACTCAATTATCACAAATTGGATTAATATTACATATCCTTAATATCGCTCTTAATGTAGGCGTTCTTTTCCAGTATTCTTGCTAAATACTGAAGGATAAAACATCACAATTAAACGCAACAGTATAAAAATATCTTTTACCATAATCAACTAGATATATTCAGTCTATTTACTTAGGTGAAAACACCGATTTTCCTGTAAAATTATTTCAAAATCATAAAAAGTTTATGAATCAAGTATTCTAATTAACTTATGTTACATAGTAAACGTCCCTCGAAGTCTCTGTCTAACCTTTTAATAGATAGCGGTACCTCCCGCATGATTATCATGTGCTTACTAATTGCTGGCGATATCATTGGCCTTTTGTTGTCTGTAGATCTAGCTTTAAAGCTACGTTTGTCTCAATCTCTTGATTGGACACAGCCCATTCTCTACGCTTTAATTGGCATGTATTTATTTGGCTTATATGTAGCTGATACTTATAAGCTCAATCGGCAAGTTTCTGGGGTAAGACTTTCAGAAAGAGCTATTTTAGGAATTTTGGGAACTATTACAGTAATAACCTGTGGGATTTATCTAACTGGGTTGTGGGGTAGTGAGCCTATTGTCGGCAGAGGAGTATTGCTAATTAGTGCAGTATTGTTTTTGGTCTGGGCTACTATTAGTAGAACACTAGCGGATTTGTGGCTTAAAGCAAATCAACAAACTAGCAGATTCTTAGTAATGGGGGACTATCAGAAAGTTGCAGCCTTTAGTAAAGAACATCGCAAGCTCAATGCTCCTACAGAGTTTGTTTCATTTTCCGAACGTTTTGCCAACAATAATCCTAACCCAAAAGCCTACCGCAGAAATGGAGGCAATGCCCTAGTTTTAGATAATGCTAAAGCCGTGAATGGTGCCTGGAAACAAGAGTATTGGTCGGGAATTTTGATTGATGGCGCAGAGCGCAATCTGTCCGAGCAGATGATCCGAGAATTAATGGATATGAGGCTCAACGGAGTATACGTATACAGCGTAGCTGATTTTTGCGAACAGTTTTGGCAAAAGATCCCCCCTGCATTCATTCAAGATGATTGGTTTGCTTTTACATCTGGATTCAATATTATTCATGACCGCATAAAAGCTAAGTTGAAACACGCCTTTGATATTTTGGCAGCAGCAATAGTGTTAGTAATAACTTTACCAATTACCATTCCTGTGGCGATCGCAATTAAGTATACTAGCAAAGGACCAGTATTTTATTCTCAGGTGAGAACAGGACTCAACGGCAAAAAATTTAGGGTTCATAAGTTTCGCTCTATGAAGCAAAATGCTGAAGCAAAAGGAATTCAGTGGGCGAAAAAGAAAGATCCTCGCATCACTACGATTGGCTCTTTTATTCGCTTAACTAGAATTGACGAACTGCCTCAACTCTGGAACGTTATTAAAGGGGAAATGAGTATGGTTGGACCTCGTCCCGAACGTCCTGAATTTGATAGTAAATTGAGAAAAGAAATCCCTTATTATGATGTTCGTTATTTAGTTAAGCCAGGCATTACTGGTTGGGCGCAAGTATCTTATCCCTATGGTGCTTCGGTAGAAGATGCCTACCAAAAAGTAGCCTACGACCTGTTTTATATTAAAAACTTCTCTCTTTTCTTGGATGTTGCGATCGCCTTAAAAACATTAAGAGTGGTATTTTTAGGAAAAGGAAGATAAGCAATGGCAATAATGTTTCTGTATTGAGCTGGACTATTTGCCAATACAGAAGCGGCTAAAAATACGTTCCAAGACTGATTCAGTGACTTCTTCTCCTGTTATCTCTCCTAAAGCCTGTATTGCTTCTCTAAGATCGATAGTCCAAAAGTCAAGAGGCAGTTGATTAGCAATTGTCTGTTGAACTTGTTTCAGGGCAACTTTGGCTCTAGTTAATGCAGCAGCCTGCCTTTGGTTGATTGCCATGTCAGAATCAGCAGCGGTAATTCTTCCTTGAGACACCAGACTAAGAATTGCTGTTTCTAAACTATCAATTCCCTGATTCTGAGCAGCACTGGTATTAACCACTGTAGCTATTTCATTAGGATAGGTAATCTTCTGGTTTGAAGCCAAATCTACCTTGTTAATGACCAGAATTAAGGGTTTATGGTTGACCTTTTCATATATTTCTTGTTCTGCTGTTGTCCAGCCTACTACTGCATCAATGGTCAACAAAACTAAATCTGCTGCTGTAGCCGAGTAAAGGGATCGCTCTACACCAATTTTTTCTACAGTGTCAATAGTTTCTCTAATCCCTGCCGTATCCAATACTTTGACGGGAATACCTCCCACTACCAAAGTTGATTCAATAACATCGCGAGTCGTACCAGGAAGCTCGGTAACAATAGCGCGATCGCATTTACTCCAGGCATTAAGCAAGCTAGATTTACCTACGTTAGGGCAGCCGACGATCGCAACTTTTAAACCGCTTCTCAATAATTCTCCTTGTTCGGCAGTAGCTAAAATAACTGTAACCTGCTGCAAAAGATAGTCTAACTGTTGCCTAATTTTGACTTCATCTAGGGGAGGTAAATCATCTTCAAAATCAATGCGGGCTTCTACCTCGGCTAAGATATCCAAACAAACTGCCCGTAAATTGCGAATAGGGCTACTAAGCTTGCCCTGTAGTCCTGCTAAAGCTACTTGTGAGGCTGCTTTGGATTGGGCATTGACCAATTCTGCGACACTCTCTGCCTGGGTCAAATCAATTCTGCCATTTAAAAAAGCTCTAAGAGTGAACTCTCCTGGTTGGGCTAATCTTGCTCCTTGAGCTATACATAGTTGCAGTACTTCCTGTACCGCTATAATGCCACCATGACAGTGAAACTCCACCACATCTTCACGAGTATAAGAACGTGGCTGCAGCATCAATAACAATAGTGCCTCGTCCACTACTTGTTTAGTGTTGGGATTGGAGATATAGCCATAGAGAATACGATGGGTAGACCAATTTTGCTTTCTGGGGGCATTGAATAAAATTTTAGCAATAGCTACTGCCGTTACTCCTGACAGACGCACAATACCTACACTACCTTGACTTGGCACAATAGCAGTGGCGATCGCCACAATGGTTTCTCCCTGAATCAAAGACATGAAATTTTTAAATATAAATTGTTGTTAACTACCCTTTTTAAGATACAGGGGTATATAAAAGAAACAGTTATTTTTTACTTTAATCGAACTACAGCTTATTCACTGTAAATTAAATATCAAATTAAATATCTGTCGGATTCGCGATCGCATTTAACCAAATATGCTTAAAATATAAATTATCTTCAACACTTAAATGTATGGGTTAGTTATGAACAAGGCAGTAGTTTTACTTTCAGGGGGATTAGATTCCGCAACTACCGCTGCAATCGCTATTGCCCAAGGATATCAGCCTATCGCCCTTTCTTTCCGCTATGGTCAACGCCATCATAAAGAGCTAGAAGCTGCTAAAAAAATTGCACAGGCACTTCAGATTCAAGAACATTTTATTGTTGACGTAAATTTATCTCAGTGGGGTGGCTCATCTCTTACAGATAATTCCCTGGATATTCCCCTAGGAGGCTTAGAGCCAAATATCATCCCTTCAACTTATGTGCCAGGACGCAATACGGTATTTATTGCGATCGCCCTTTCCCTGGCCGAAGCCGAAGCCGCCAATGCGCAGAGCGACAGGATGAGCG
>ENA-ORXT01000781-ORXT01000781.1-marine-metagenome-genome-assembly--contig:-NODE-781-length-47705-cov-6.360691_pt1 | contig 47705 bp, 36 predicted proteins | sample MGYA00237868_ERZ511482 | MGnify/ENA metagenome assembly ERZ511482
CTTATCTTTATCATGAAAGCATAGAGCTGATTAAAACTTGATGCTCTATTGGAAGCAATTGGAACAATTATACTAGTAGCAAATCGTGAATTATAATTCGTTCGATAAAGTCCTTCCAAATCGGTTTCGTATACGACCGTTCCGTTTCCTATATCAACGTCTTCAATTCCTAGCTCCCTTAATTCTTTGGCCAGCATATTTTCCATTCCCACAAAGGTCCTAGCAACACATCTCATCTCTATATTTTAAGTTTGGATTGCTCCGACATTAAATCGCTCAATAGGAGCATGACTTGCCGCTTCAAGTGATTGGGAAATTACTTTTCTTGTATCTCTTGGGTCTATGATAGCATCAAGCCACAATCTTGCAGCAGCATAATAAGGGGATGTCTGACGATCATATCTAGCCTTTGTTTCTTCAAAAACTCTTTTCTCTTCTACCTCATCAACTTCTTCCGTTTTAGATCTACTGGCCATCTTTATCTGAGTCAGAACTTTGGCAGCCTGTGTACCGCCCATCACTGCAATCTTTGCAGTTGGCCAACCTACTATGATCCTAGGATCATATGCTTTACCACACATGGCATAATTCCCTGCACCATACGAGTTGCCTACCACAATCGAAATTTTGGGAACAGTCGAATTAGAAACTGCACTCACCATCTTCGCTCCATCTTTTATAATTCCACCATGTTCTGATTTAGATCCTACCATAAAGCCTGTTACATCGTGAAAGAAAACTAAAGGAATTTTCTTTTGATTGCATACCATGATAAATCTTGCAGCCTTATCTGCACTATCAGAGTAGATAACTCCTCCGATTTGCATTTCACCTTTTGTATTTTTAGATACTTCTCTATTGTTGGCAACAATACCTACGGACCAACCATCTATTCTAGCATATGCTGTGATGATGGTTTTTCCATATTCCTCCTTATATTCTGTCAACTTACCTTCATCAACGATGGTGGATAGAATATCTCTCATGTTATAAGGCTTAGCGCCATTTTCAGGATAATATCCTAAAATATTCTTTGGCTCAATTGGTGCCTTTGCTTTTTTTCTACTCAATCCAGCCTTTGCCTCAACTGGAATTTTATCGACTAAATCTTTAATCATATCCAAGGCTGCTTTATCATTCGGCACCTTGTAATCTGTCACTCCAGAAATTTCACTTTGGGTTGTTGCACCTCCCAAGGTTTCTTTGTCTACTTTTTCTCCAATCGCCGCTTTGACTAGGTAGGGTCCCGCCAAAAATATCGAACCAGTTCCTTCGACAATGATTGCCTCATCAGACATGATAGGTAGGTAAGCGCCTCCTGCTACGCATGATCCCATGATAGCAGATATTTGAACAATACCTTTGCTAGATAGCACTGCATTGTTTCTAAAAATTCTTCCGAAATGTTCTTTGTCTGGAAAGATTTCATCTTGCATTGGAAGATAAACTCCGGCGCTATCAACAAGGTAGATAATTGGAATATGGTTTTCCATGGCAATCTCTTGCGCTCTTAAATTTTTCTTACCCGTGATTGGAAACCATGCTCCAGCTTTGACAGTGGCATCGTTGGCAACAATCATGCATTGTCTGCCATTGATATGACCGAGCCCTGTAATAACTCCACCTGCTGGACAACCGCCATGATCCTCGTACATTTCATACCCGGCAAAAGCACCAATTTCGAAAAACTCTTCGATATCATCTACTAGATAAGCGACTCTTTCTCGCGCAGTCATTTTGCCTTTTGCATGCTGCTTAGCTATCTTTTTTTCACCTCCACCTATAGAGATTTTTTGTAGCTTTTTTTTCAATGCTGCAACTGCGAGCAACATTGTATCTTCATTTTTATTAAAGGAAATATCTACTTCCGCCATTCGTGTTAATTATGGTCACAAGTTACAAAAAGAAAAGATGTATAGCTTGTATTATGGTCGTCCGAATTATGCCTATTCTTTGGATTTATTGAGGCATACTGAAGGTGTAGGGGAAATTACCAACATAGTTTTCATAATATCCCTCCATTATTACACTTCCTTCAGAATTCTGAAGTTGGTCAACCAACTCACTTGCTGAACTGATTGTGTTGCCATTGAAACTAGTAATGATATACCCAGGTTCCATATTTGTAGCAGCAATTGTTTTATTTCTATATATGCTCACGACGTAGGCACCTTTCTTAGGAAGGTATTCTTGTTCTTTAGAATCTAGATCTCGAACTTCAAATCCTAAATCTAAAAGGATTGGATCCTTTCTTACTGCTATATAATCGGTTGTATTCAATTGATTACGTAAGACAACCTCTGCTCCATATTCTTGACCCTCTCTGATGTAGGTTATATCAACTTTATCACCAGGTCTATGTCTTCCTACCTCTTCCATAAAAAGAGGAATTCTTGGAGTTTGTTTTTGATTGATGGAAGTAATTACGTCTCCATTTTTTAATCCTGCATCGGCAGCTGCGCTATTTCTTTCGACAACATTGACGTACACACCGCTGACTGTTTCAAGCTTTAATCTTTTTGCAACTTGGTCATCTACATCCAATATGCCTATACCCATCCAGCCTCTTTGTACAGCTCCAAATTCCATGATGTCATAAACTACCTTTTGCACCAAATTGACGGGTACTGCAAATGAGAATCCTTCATACCTTCCACTTTGAGAAATGATAGCTGTATTGATTCCGACCAACTCGCCATTGGTGTTGACCAATGCACCTCCGCTGTTACCTGGATTTACTGCGGCATCCGTCTGGATAAATGATTCGATACCTTGTCTGGTCAATATATTTATATCTCTCGCTTTTGCACTAACAATTCCAGCAGTTACCGTCGTTTGTAATTTAAACGGATTTCCAATCGCCAGTACCCATTCACCAATTAAAAGTGAGTCTGAGTTGCCATACACAAGCGGAATAAGATTGGTGGCTTCTATTTTTATCAGAGCCAAATCAGTAGCAGGATCAGAACCTATTATTTTTCCTTTATACTCTCTATTGTCATCTAGCAACACTGAAATTTCAATGGCTTCTTCAATCACGTGATTGTTGGTTACAATAAATCCATCCTCAGAAATGATGACACCACTACCAGACGATTTTGACATTTGATCCTTTCCTCTACCTTCTTCTTGGTGGAATGCATTAATACCTACCACTGACGGCTTGGATCTCATCGCTGCACTTGTAAAATCACTAGGAGCTGATGAATAAAAATATTGCCGCAAATTCCCTGAAAGCACCAATTCCTTTTCACCAACTAAATGAGCATTATTTTGCTCAGTACTTTTATGTTTTTCCAATGTCTTAGATACAACAAAATAGGATGTAACCGCTGAGGCGATTATTGATAAAAGGACTATAAAAAGTATTTTACGCATCTAATTGAGGCTTTTGGTAATATAACGAAACCAATTTCTTTTTAATATAGTTGCTGAAATGTTTACAAATATAACATATTACAAGTAATTTGCATATATATGTACGTCAAATTCACGAAAATGCAAGGCACGGGCAATGATTTTGTCATGATTGACCAATTTAGCCTAGACAAGTTTGAATTATCTCAAAAACAGATTCACTATATCTGTGATAGAAAATTTGGGGTCGGAGCGGATGGTCTCATTATTTTGAGAGATCACCCAGAAGCAGATTTTGAGATGATTTATTACAATTCGGATGGCAATCTAAGCTCCATGTGTGGTAATGGCGCCAGGTGTATAGTTAGACTTGCTTATGACCATCGATATATTGAGGAGGAGACAAAATTTATAGCACCAGATGGATTGCACCACGCTACAATCGATGCTGACAAGGTATACTTAGGTATGTCTGATGTTGCTGATTATGCTTCCGCAAATGACATTTTTATCCTCGATACAGGCTCACCTCATTATGTCACTTTCGTAAATGATGTTGATGCATTAAGTGTAAAAGAAAGAGGAGCGGAAATAAGATATTCTCCTCCTTATAGTGAACAAGGAATCAATGTAAATTTTATTGAACTCATTTCTGAGGATAGCTTCAAGGTAAGAACCTACGAGAGGGGAGTTGAAGATGAAACCTTATCCTGTGGAACTGGAGTAACTGCAGCTGCTATTGCAGCATGTCTAAAAAGTACCAATGACATCAAACATTGGAAAGTAAAAGCCAAAGGGGGAGATTTGGAAGTTAGTTTTGTACAAAACGGTTCTAGCTTCAATAATATTAAACTTATCGGCCCTGCAGAGAATGTATTCGAAGGTAAAATCCTACTCGAAATTTAATTGTCTAGTTCCAACTCCAAATTCATCTTGGCATTATTCAATTCAGATACGGAATGAAAATCACCTTTCTTTTTCCCTAACTCAATTCCTTGGAGGTATATATTGAGAGCAAGCTGCCTTCTATTGATTATTTCGTATAATTTACCTAAATGGTAGTAAAGTCCAATATACTCTGGCTCATTTTCATAAATGTCTAAATAAAACTTGAGCGCTTTATCGTATACTTTCATTTTTTCATGTTCCTTTGCAATAGCAAATTTTAAAAATGAGTCATTGGGACTTTCGTCCAAAAACTGCTGCAATTGATCTATTCTTTTTTCGGACATTTTTATTTTTTAAACCCTGAGTTTAATTTTCAAAAATAACATATATTTACAACACTTATAATACATGAATTTATGAATTTATTGGTTTGTATTTCTAAGACCCCAGAAACGACTGCTAAAATCTCGTTCACAGAGGGCAATTCCAAATTTAATCAAGAAGGTGTACAGTATATCATGAATCCTTACGACGAATGGTATGCACTTGTCAGAGCCATCGAATTGAAAGAAAAACATGGAGGGAAGGTCATAGCCATCAATGTTGGGCCTGCATCAAATGATATTGTAATCAGAAAGGCATTAGCGATTGGAGCAGATGAAGCTGTGAGAGTCGATGCTGAAGCAGATTCTTCGACATTTGTTGCGAAACAGATAGCAACCTACGCAAAAGACAACGCTATAGATATTGTTTTCTGTGGAAAAGAAACTATTGACTACAACGGGTCTGAAGTTGCTGCAATTACTGCAGAAATGATGGATCTTCCATTTGTTAGCTATGCATCTAAAATGGATTTTGATGGTACAGTAGCTACCATAGAAAGAGATATAGAAGGAGGAGTCGAAGTGGTACAACTTGAAAAGCCTTTTGTGTTATCTGCTGCTAAAGGACTGGCTGAACAAAGAATTCCGAACATGAAAGGAATTATGATGGCCAAGAGAAAACCTCTTAATGTGATTGAAGCAGTTGCTCAAGAATCAAAAGCTAAAATTGTTAGTTATTCAGTACCTCAAGGTAAGCAAGAGGTAAAAATGATTGATCCAGAAAACATGGATGAATTGGTCAGGTTACTTCACGAAGAAGCTAAAGTAATTTAAAAGAAAAAACTATGTCAGTATTAATATTTGCGGAAGCGAAAAATGGTCAATATAAAAAGACAGCTCATGAGGTAGTCTTTTACGGAGCAAAACTCGCATCATCGGTAGGAACAGAGGCAATTGTATTTACAATCGGAGATGGTGCAAATGCAGCAGATTTAGGAAAATTTGGAGCATCAAAAATTTGGTTCAACGATGCAGAGGCATCTACAGATAGCCAGGTTGTAAGTGCATTGATTTCACAAGCAGCTGCAAAAGCTGGAGCATCACATGTCGTTTTATCATATTCCGCTTTAGGAAAAGCAGTCGCTGGAAGAATTGCCGTAAAGATGGACGCCTCTTTGGTATCTGGAGCGAATTCACTTCCAGAGGACTCTAAAATTAATAAAAGTGTTTTCTCTGGTAAAGCAATTGCAAGTTTCGAACTTTCAGGAGATAAGCATGTCATCAGTCTGATGGGTAATTCGATAAAACCAGAAGAAACTGGAGCAAGCGGAATTCCAGAAGCTATTCAATTAGAAGTACCAGCATCTAAAATAAAAGTGTTGGAAACTAAAACGGTGGATGGAGAAGTGCCTTTACCTGAGGCAGAATTGGTTGTTTCAGCAGGTAGAGGAATGAAAGGACCCGAAAATTGGGGGATAATCGAAGACTTAGCCAATGTATTAGGTGCAACGACCGCATGTTCAAGACCCGTGGCAGATACTGGATGGAGACCTCATCACGAACATGTTGGACAAACAGGTGTGGCCATCAGACCTAATCTATACATAGCAGTTGGAATATCTGGCGCGATTCAGCATCTAGCAGGTGTAAATAGCTCTAAAACTATAGTAGTAATCAATAAAGATCCAGAAGCACCTTTCTTTAAGGCAGCAGATTATGGAGTCTTAGGCGATCTATTTGATGTTGTGCCACGCCTTACAGAAGCCCTTACGAAATTTAAGGCCTAGTTTCAAATAGCAGTTTAATGTCTTAATTCCTTTTATTTCCTTTATATATGGGATTAATGCTGCATTTTTTTTAATATTATAGTTTAGAATAATATTTAATGCGTAAGATAGAATTAGACGTAGTAGCTTTAACCCATAGTGTGACATCTTCGCACAATTATGCAGTCATCTTAGGAGAAGTTGATGGTGAACGTAAACTACCAGTAGTGATAGGAGGTTTTGAGGCACAAGCGATAGCTGTGGCCATGGAAAAGATGATCCCAAATAGACCCTTAACCCACGATCTTTTCAAAAATACTCTTGATAATTTTGGAATAGAACTCAAAGAAGTCATTATTAATAACCTTTTGGATGGCATTTTCTATGCCCAACTTATTTGTTGGGATGGATCGCGAGAGGTGATTATAGATAGCCGTACTTCAGATTCAATAGCAATGGCAGTAAGATTTAATTGCCCTATTTTCACCATGGAAAACATAATGGAGGAAGCTGGAATGTTATTAGATCCAGACGAAGAGAAAAAGATTTCAATGGATCGCGCTGCAACCAAAGTGACCAAAGTGAAGGCTTTCTCAGATTATAGCATCGATGAGCTTACTGAAATGCTTGATAAAGTACTTGAAGAAGAGGACTACGAGCAAGCAGCCAAAATCAGAGATGAGATTAACAAGCGGACTGAAAGTTAATCTGGCGTTTCTAAAGAAATCATTACATCTTCGAAACTCAAGGTTCCCAAGTCATTGTTCCAAGCCGATAATACATAATTGGTAATATTTGAGATTTCTACTGCTGACAATTCTGGAATTCCAGACATAGGAATATCAAATTCAGCACCATTTACCTGGAGTGTTCCTTCAATCCCATATCTAATGATATGAGGCAGATCTTGTTTATTGTTTGCCAAATAATCTGCACCATTAAGAGGTGGATATATTTCAGCCAAGCCAGTACCATCATCCATATGACAACTTGCGCAATGAAAATCATAAAGTACTTTTCCTTGCTTGAAGCGATCATCTTGACAAGAAATAAGACTTGTTAGAATCAAGCTTGTACCACAAATGATGATACTAGTCTTCTGAATTATATTCATTGATTAGTATATCTATTTCTTTCATCAATACTGTTACATCATCGGGATCCGTGCCTTCTGCAAAGGCTCTCACGTGGCCTTCCTTATCAACAACAACAATTTTTCCTGAATGATCCAAACCCCCAGGTGCCTCATCGTCTTCGACTACAGCTACAAAATACTTCAATGCCAACTCTCTTAATTCGTCTTTATCGCCAGTCAAGAACATCCACTTCTTGGTGTCAACTCCCAGATTTTCAGAATATAATTTCAATATCTCAGGAGTGTCTCTTTTCGGATCAAGGGTATGGGAAACCATTTTTATTATATCATTATTCTCATACTTATCATATATTCTAAGCATCTGTTTTTTGACCTTTGGACAAATACTAGGACAAGTGGTAAAGAAGAAATCAGATATGTAGATATGATCTTTGAAACTTAGATTATTGACTGTCTGTTCGTCTTGGTCAATAAATTCAAAGGCCGGTATTTCATATAGAATGGTATCTCCATCAACATAAGTATGTTGGCCAATGTAAGGAAGCTTGTCGGGAAGATTGCTATCAACACACGATACAATGCCAATTGAAAATAGAATGAATATTAAACTTATGTGTTTCATTTTAATTTGTGTTGTTGGCAATTTTTGCATTTTTAATAATCGTCTTCATATCCCCATTGACCTTGGTGATTTTGATTTTTTGATCTTCGAGGTATTTGATAAGATTTTTATCACTTTCATTTTTTGGCATCTTGAATTGATGCATCCAATCCATCATAAACTCATCTGCCACTTCAAGAGCTTGTATATTATTTTCTAGATTCTCTTCGCTCACGTTGCCTTTTACATTCTCTAACTTTTTGGTGAGCTCCTTTTTAAGTTTATGGATTGTGCCCATTTCAGGCATAACTTCATCATGAATCTCCATAACTTCATCATGGAGTTTTTGTACTTCAGGTGAATACCCTGGACTACAGGCCATCAAAATGGTTAACATCAACAAAATTGATGAAAATGCGATTTTCTTTAACATTCAGATTAAATTTGATTCAATAATTAAACAAAGAAACGATTAGAATTGTTGGAAAAGAAATGAATAAATAATAAACAATGAAAAGAGCGGTGGTTTGGTTTCGTTGTGATCAAAGACTTCATGATAATGAGGCCCTGATGGACGCCATAAATGGAGCCGATGAAATTATCCCTTTATATGTTTTTGATGAAAGAGTGTTTAATGGAGTAACTTCATTTGGATTTGCAAAGACGGGTAGACATCGCTACAAATTTATCATTGAATCGATCAAAGATCTAAGGTCTAATTTTCAAAAATTAGGCGCTAATCTTGTTGTTAGATCTGGAAAACCTGAGCAGATAATACCAGAAATCTGTAGAAGTTTCAAAGCAAGCTGGGTTTATTGTAATCGAGAGCGTACAGATGAGGAGGTTTTTGTTCAAGATGAATTGGAGTCAAAGCTCTGGACCATTGGTGTAGAAATGCGTTATGATAGAGGAAAGATGTTATACCATACTGCAGACCTGCCTTTTCCAATAACCCAAAGTCCCGATGTTTTTACCAATTACCGGAAAGAGGTTGAAAAAATAATTCCTGTTAGGCAGCCATTGGAAAGTCCTACTGAAATCAACTTGGTTCCTGATTTAGAGTTTGGCGAAATTCCGATGCTAGAAAGTCAAACTCAAGTTGCTCTTCCAGAGAGGGCAATTAAATTGAAAGGTGGCGAAACAGAAGGATTAAAAGAGTTGGATTATTATTTCCACCAATCTAAGCTAGTAAGTAACTACAAAGCAACCCGCAATCAAATGTTAGGTCGAGATTATTCTTCCAAATTTTCAGCCTTTTTAAGCCAAGGTAATCTATCGCCTAAAAAGATATATCACGAACTAAAAAAATACGAAGCTGCATATGGTGCAAACGATAGCACCTACCATTTATTCTTCGAACTTTTGTGGAGAGATTTTTTTAGATTGGTTGCAAAAAAGCATGGATCAAAGATTTTTCTGAAAGGAGGAATAAAGGATATAAATATCGAAAATTCAGATGAAGATATGACCATGTTTAATATCTGGAAAGAGTCGCGAACAGGTTTCCCTTTGATTGATGCCAACATGAAAGAATTGAGTATAACTGGATTTATGTCCAATAGAGGGCGACAATTGGTAGGGAGTTTCTTAATTTATGAAATGAAAATGAATTGGCAGATTGGAGCAGAATACTTCGAATCTCAATTGATCGATTATGATCCATGTAGTAACTATGGAAATTGGCAATATATCGCTGGGGTGGGAACGGATCCTAAAAATGGAAGAAGATTCAACTTGGTTTTTCAAGGACAAAAGCATGATCCGGATGCAAATTATATCAAGCATTGGCTGCCAACATTAAAGGATGTACCAGCACAGATGCTTCTCAATCCCAATAAATATAAGCCTGAAGAATATTCCAAATTTGGAATCACTCTGGGCAGAGACTATCCATCAGCCATGCTTGAAGCAAACAAAGCCTGATTTCCTTGTATTTCTTTATACTATAAGTAATTTTGCTAAACATTAACAAAGCCAAATTGTTCTAATTTTATGAAAAGCAAAGTAGCCATGGTGAGCTACAAGAATACCTTGCCATTTTTATATGGCCTTGAGCATCATCCAGATCATGTTTTTTTTGACGTTGAGCTTTTGCATCCAGCAGCTTGTTCTGATGCTTTCGCAAATGGCGATAAGGACATTGCTTTAGTTCCAGTTGCTTTTTTGGAGCATAGAACTGATTACAAGATTATTTCTGATTTCTGTATCGGTTCAGATGGACCAGTAAACTCTGTTGCTATTTTGTCGAATAAGCCCATTCAGGAATTGAAGAAAATTATTCTCGATAATCATTCAATGACTTCTAATCGTCTCTCTAAAATTTTGTTGGAAAATTATTGGAATTTGGAGATGGATTTTAGCAAGGAGGACGTCAGCAAAGGAATAGATAATTTATCGGAGGAAACAGGAGTGGTGATGATTGGAGATAAAGTTTTTGACCATCAATCTAAGTTTCAATATAAATATGATCTTGGGGAGATTTGGAAAAAAATGACGGGACTTCCATTTGTATTTGCAGTTTGGATTGCTAGGAAAAATTTGCCAATTGAAAGAACATATAAATTAAATCAAGTTCTTGCTTTTGGTGTTAGCAGTATTGATGCCATATTGAAAAAAAAATCATATAATAACTTCAATCTAGAACAATACCTAAAAGTAAACCTAGAGTTTAATTTCTCATCTACGAACAAGCAAGGCCTTGAGCTTTTCCTCAATAAATATAGGCTGACAGCAGATGTTGGCGAGTAAGACGATTTTCATCCTTTTTCAATTTTAGTCATTTCTTAAATTGTGTTACTTTAGAGTTTGGCAATAAACTTAATTGAATGAAAAAATCGCGTATAGCTGGTATTGGGCATTATGTACCAGAAAACGTATACACCAACAACGATTTGGCTAATTTGATGGATACTTCGGATGAGTGGATACAGGAACGAACAGGTATTAAAGAGAGACGATTTGCGACCAAGCATGAAGAAACAACAGCAACTATGGGCTCAAAAGCTGCAAAGATTGCGATAGAAAGAGCTGGTACAACAGCTGAAGAAATTGATTTTATAATCTTCGCCACCTTAAGTCCAGATTATTATTTTCCAGGATCTGGTGTTCTCCTTCAAAGAGAATTAGGAATTGCAAAAACAGAAATAGGAGCTCTTGATGTTAGAACTCAGTGCACAGGATTTATATATGCCTTATCTGTTGGAGATCAGTTCATAAAATCTGGTATGTATAAAAACATCTTAGTAGTAGGTGCAGAAATGCATTCATCCGGATTAGAGTTTAATACGAGAGGTAGAGGAGTGTCTGTTATATTTGGTGATGGAGCTGGTGCAGTTGTACTACAACCAACCGAAGATGAATCTCGAGGAATTTTAAATTCAGAATTGCACTCTGATGGTACCGATGCAGAAATGCTTTCACTATTGAGTCCTGGTTCACATGGTGGGTATCATCATGAGGACAAAGAACAATTTGGATTTCCGAACAAAGAAGTACTGGGAGAGATTTTTGTCACACAAAAAATTATTGATGATGGTTTTCTATATCCGCATATGGACGGAAAATCAGTATTCAAAAAAGCGGTTGTAAAATTTCCAGAGGTGATCGTATCATCACTTGCAAGTGTTGGTAAAACTCCAGAAGATATTGATCTATTAATTCCACATCAAGCAAATTTAAGGATTAGTCAGTTTGTTCAAAAAGTTCTTAAATTGAATGACGACCAAGTTTTTAATAATATTCACAAATACGGCAACACAACTGCTGCTTCTATTCCTATCGCACTTTCAGAAGCATGGGAAGAAGGGCGAGTAAAAGAAAATGACTTAATCTGTCTAGCTGCCTTTGGTAGTGGCTTTACATGGGGTAGTGTTGTATTAAATTGGTAAATGAAAGTTGATATTTTAGCCATAGGAGTTCATCCTGATGATATTGAATTGGGTTGTGGAGGAACGATTGCTCACCATTTAAAACTAGGTAAATCTGTTGCCTTGGTTGATCTTACCCAAGGTGAACTTGGCTCTAGAGGTTCTGCTCAGTTGAGATTAAAAGAGGCACAAAAAGCCAAAAGCTATTTTGGAGTTAAGCACCGTGAAAATTTAGGAATGGCCGATGGTTTTTTTCAACATACAAAAGAAAATATCATCAAGATAGTTGAAGTCGTCAGAAAATACCAACCGGAAATAGTACTTGCTAATGCATTATCTGATAGGCATCCCGACCATGGAAGAGCAGCCAAACTAATTTCAGATGCTTGTTTTACTGCTGGACTTAGGAGAGTAGAAACAAAAAGGAATGGAGAAAACCAAACTCACTGGCGGCCCAAAGCAGTTTACCATTACATTCAAGATCACAACTTGAAGCCTGACTTGGTAGTTGATATAACCGATAGTATAGATGAAAAAATGGGAGCGATTATGTGTTTCTCTTCTCAGTTCTATGATCCCGAAAGCAAGGAACCCAAAACGCCTATTTCAGGAAAGGATTTCTTAGATTTTGTCAAAGCCAAGGCTGCTAGTTACGGCAGACACATCGGAGTTGAGTATGGTGAAGGCTTTAATGTAACCCGAGATGTCGGAGTCAACAATCTTTTTGATCTTATCTAATCTTCTTTTTTAAAAATTTCTTCTAGCTCTTTTAGTTTAAGCATACATTCAATTGGCGTCATGCCATCTAGATCAATTTTTTCAAATTCCTTTTTTATGTCGATCCATCTTTGATCCTCGTCATTGAAAAAACTAAGTTGCGTTGCTTGTTGATGACTTTTTGAGTTTTTCAAGGCAGTAGACATTTCTTCCTTTTGCGAAAGCGATTTTTTCTCTAATTCAGAAAGTAATTTTTTGGCTTGAACTAAAATCGACTTAGGCATTCCTGCCATTTTTGCTACATGAATACCAAAGCTATGGTTGCTGCCTCCTTCAATTAACTTTCTTAAAAATAGAACCTTATTGCCTAGCTCCTTAGTGGCAACATTGAAGTTTTTTATCCTTGAGTATTGAGTTGCAAGTTCATTCAATTCATGATAGTGCGTTGCAAACAATGTTTTGGGATTGGCTGAAGGATTATCGTGCAGGTAACTTGCAATGGACCAGGCAATCGAAATCCCATCATAGGTACTTGTCCCACGACCTATCTCATCTAATAAGATTAAACTACGTTCTGAAATATTATTTAGAATACTGGAGGTCTCAATCATTTCAACCATAAAAGTTGATTCTCCACTCGATATGTTATCCGAGGCTCCAACTCTTGTAAATAGCTTGTCGATATAACCAATCTTAGCAGCCTTAGCAGGTACAAAGGAGCCTATCTGTCCCATAAGGCATATCAGAGCGGTTTGCCTTAGAATAGCGGATTTACCTGACATGTTAGGTCCAGTAATCATAATGATTTGAGTTTCTTTATTGGAAATATTCAAATCATTGGGGATGTATGGCTCGCCTGCTGGAAGCTCTTGTTCAATAACGGGATGTCTTCCTTCTATAATTTGGATATCTAGACTATCATTAATATCTGGCCTTATATATTTATTTCTCAGAGACAAGCGAGCAAAAGATCGCAGGCAATCTATCTGTGCTACAATTTTGGCATTCTGAAGAATCGGCTCAATATAATTACTGATTGTCAGCAATAATTCATCATAGAATTTTACTTCTAGTTGAGCTATCTTTTCTTCAGCAGAAAGAATTTTATTTTCTAAGACTTTTAGTTCTTCGGTTATGTATCTCTCCGAATTGGAAAGTGTTTGTTTTCTGATCCAGTTATCTGGAATCAATCCTTGGTCTTTGTATCGATTGGTCACCTCGAGATAATAGCCAAAGACATTATTGAATCCAATTTTGAGATTAGTAATGCCAGTTGCTTCAGCTTCTTGCTTTTGGATATCTACTAATAGTTGTTTTCCATTTTTGATGATGTCTCTCCATTCATCCAGCTCGCTATCAAATCCATCCTTTATAACTTGACCTTTACTCATGACAGCAGGAGGGTCTTCGGCTAGGGTAGATCCAACTTCTTCTAGAAGCTTCGCACAAAGATTGATGGTGTCACTTAGGGCAACCATTGAACTCTGCCCACTTTCTGACATCATCTTCTTGATTGGTTCCAAAACAGTCAAAGATCGTTCTAAAGTTTTAATCTCCTTAGGATTTATCTTTTTTGCAGCCAGTCTTGCTGTGATCCGCTCAAGATCTCCAATGCCTTTCAGATGTTCTTCAATCTTATCGAGCTGCTCAACGTTCTGTGTCAAAAATTCTACTGTATCATGTCTTGACTTAATTGCTGCAGGATTGATCAATGGCAACAAAACCCACTTCCGTAAAAGTCTTGAGCCCATCGGAGAAATACATTGATCTAATATTTTGATTAGTGGTGTACCCGTTGGGTGATTGCTATTGATAAGTTCCAGATTTCTAATCGTAAATCTGTCCAACCACATAAACTCTTTTGTCTGAATTCTATTTATTCTGACTAGGTGTTCTAAACTTTTGTTTTCTGTTGCACCTAAATAATGTAGAATGGCTCCAGCTGCGACTTGAGCAGATTGCATGTCCTCAATTCCAAAACCTTTAAGCGATTTTACTTCAAAGTGATCCAATAGTTTTTCTCTACCATATTCAAATTGATATACCCATTCTTCAATTGGGTAGGAGTAATGATCGTCACCTAGTAGTTTTATTATTTCCTTGTTCTTGGCTCTAGAAAAAATAATTTCGGAAGGGTTGAAGGATTGAATTAATTTTGAAATGAGGGAATCACCTCCCTCAGCAACTAAAAATTCTCCAGTAGAGATATCCAAAAATCCAATCCCGTGATGATCGCCAGAATAATAAATAGAGCAGAGAAAATTGTTTTCTTTGTGATCAAGTATATTGTCGTGGAAGGTTACACCTGGAGTAACTATATCTGTAACACCTCTTTTTACAATTTTCTTTTCCTTACTTGGCTTTTCCAATTGCTCACAAACCGCAACTCTGAATCCAGCCTTGACCAATTTGGGAAGATAGACATCAACACTATGATAAGGAAAACCAGCCAATTCGATTTTTGAGCCACCATTGTTTCTGGCTGTCAAGACAATGCCCAAAATTTTTGAAACAGTTATAGCATCTTCGCCAAATGTTTCGTAAAAATCTCCGACTCTAAACAATAAGAGTGCATCTGGGTGTTCTTGTTTGACACCCATATATTGCTTCATCAGGGGAGTTACCTTGTTTTTTGTACTTGTGGCCAATCAGTTTGGTTTTAATCTATAAATATATAGCTTGACATCAGGAATCCAAAATTGTTTTAATTTCAAGTAGAGTTTTCTTGGCATCATCGAGTCTTTCGGAAACTATATTGATATGTCCCATTTTGCGTTTAGGCTTAGAAATTTCTTTGCCATATATATGAACGTGAACGCCAGGAAAACTACAGATTTTATCTAAGTTAGGATAATTTGCAGGACCTGTGTATTCCTTGCGGCCTAGAAGGTTGAGCATGATAGCAGGTCTCATGTATTCTGTTGAGCCTAAAGGCAAATTACAAATACTACGGAGATGTTGTTCAAATTGAGAGGTAACACATGCTTCCATGGTGAGGTGTCCACTATTGTGGGTTCTAGGTGCCATCTCATTAATAATGACTTCTCCATCTTTCGTTAAGAAAAATTCAATCGCTAATAATCCAATCAAAGAAGTTTTAGTGGCTAAACTCTCTGCTATGCTTTGACAAGTTTCAATTACCTCTAATGAAATATCTGCAGGATATTGTAAATAATCCACTAGATTTGCCTCAGGATCGAAAACCATTTCAACAACTGGGTAGGTAACTATTTCTCCGCTTTCATTTCTGGCCACTGTCACTGCAAGTTCTTTTTCGATATCCACTAAATCTTCAGCAAACGAAGCAACATCAAATGCTTTTTCTAAATCTGCTTCTTCTTTTATAACAGTAACTCCTTTCCCATCATAGCCTTCTGTTCTACTTTTTTGCACAAAAGGGAATGTCACTTCTCCCGATGAAATTTTAGCAAGCAGATCAGCTTTGTCATTTACGTAAGTGAAGGTACTAGTAGGAAGATTATTACTTATGTAAAATTCTTTTTGAGTTCCTTTATCTTTTATCATTTCAATCAAAGACGGATCTGGAAAAACCTTTTTTCCGTCAGCTTTTAATCTATGCAAGGCTGCAGTATTTACATTTTCTATTTCGATAGAAATGATATCCATCTGGCTGCCAAAATTGTATACATCTTCTTCATTGGTGAAGTCCCCTAGTTTGACATTCTGGGACATTAACCCTGCTGGAAAATTCTTGTCTTTTTCCAAAAAATGTGGATGGATTCCAAAGTTGCCAGCTGCAAGTGCAAACATTCTGCCTAGTTGTCCACCTCCTAAAATTCCAATTTTTATCTCGTGTATATTGCTCATATGTTTTTATTGGTATCCGTATCTTTTATTCCAATTCTCAATTAGCATCCTTTTAAAGATGTCTTCTGTTTTATTACTTCCAGGCTCGTAAAATTTATGACCATCTAGGTAATCTGGAAGGTAATTCATATCTACAAAATTATTCTCATGATTATGTGCATACTGATAATCCGCACCATAATCCATATCCTTCATCAACTTAGTTGGAGCATTTCTTAATTGTAAGGGTACAGGCTCATTCGGATTTCTTTGAATTTCAGCTTGAGCTTTTCCTATAGCCATATATGCTGCATTGCTTTTGGGGCTGCAAGCTAGATATACTGCAGCTTGTGCCATAGGAATCCTACCTTCAGGATATCCAATCTGATGCACTGCTTGGAAACATTGATTGGCCATCAATAAAGCATTTGGATTTGCAAGTCCTATATCTTCTGAAGCAGAAATAATCATTCTCCTACAAATGAACAACGGATCTTCGCCGGCCTCCACCATTTTTGCAAGATAATAAATGGCTGCATTGGGATCACTCCCTCTAATCGACTTGATGAAAGCGGAAATTACGTTATAATGTTGCTCACCTGTCTTATCGTATAGGACCATGTTTTGCTGAATAGTGTCTTCGACAAGTTGGTTGGTTATGGATAATTTGTTTCCTTCTAGGTTTTTATTGACTACAAGCTCGAGGCAATTGAGCATTTTTCTTGCGTCTCCATTTGAGTATTTTATCAATGCCTCAAATTCATCAATTTTAATATCATAATGATTCAAAAAATTATCTTCTTTTAAAGCATGACTGGTAAGGTCAATTAAATCCTCTTTCGTGAGTTGCTCTAGCACATAAACTTGCATTCTTGAAATTAATGCTGGAATGACCTCAAAAGATGGATTTTCTGTTGTTGCGCCTATCAAGGTAATCACACCTTTCTCAACAGCTCCCAGTAATGCATCTTGTTGTGACTTGCTGAACCGATGTATCTCATCAATAAAAAGAATTGGGTGTGGCTTGCTAAAAAGATGCTGTTGTTCAGCTCTAGTGATTACCTCTCGAATATCTTTCACCCCTGAATTGATAGCACTGAGAGAATAAAAGGGCCTCTTAAGCTCTTTGCTCAATATAAAAGCGAGTGTAGTCTTACCGACTCCTGGAGGACCCCAAAGAATCATAGAAGGAATCTGATTACTTTTAATGATTTTGTAGAGCAGCCCATTTTCTCCTACCAAGTGGGCTTGGCCATAGTATGACTCTAGGGTTTTAGGACGCATTCTTTCTGCTAAAGGGATTTTTGGCTCAGTACTCATCATTCTTAGCTCAAATTTATTAGAATTTTACTATCGCGTTTAATTTAGAGCCATGAATGATGTAGTTAAATTGATTGAAGAGGAATTAAAGGCCATTTCTGATCCAGAAAAGGCGGCTGGCATGAAAGGCTATATGAAGGATAATTTTGAATTTCTAGGAGTGGCTTCACCAGAAAGGAAGGTTATTGTGCGGTTTATATGGCAAGAACATAAGGAGGCGATTTTACAAAATTGGAGAAAATTATATAATTATTTATGGAAGTGTAAGGGTAGAGAGTATCAATATGTAGCTATGGATCTCATGGGGAAAACCAAAAGAAAACTAGAAATACAGGATATAGATTTGATTGAAATGTTCGTTGTTGAAAAATCATGGTGGGATACAGTTGATTTTATTGCGTCTCATATGGCTGGAATGTATTTTGAAAAATTTCCAGAACAGATTCCCAATATTATTCCTGTATGGATAAATTCAGATAATATGTGGCTCAATCGGACAGCCATTTTATTTCAATTGAAGTATAATGGAGAGACAGATTTTAATCTTTTGAAAGAAAATATACTACATCATATAGGATCCAAAGAATTTTTCATTAACAAAGCATGTGGTTGGGCATTGCGGCAGTATTCAAAATTTGATTCAGAAGCGGTAAAAGAATTTATTGAAAATACAGATGGCTTGGCTAACCTTACAATCAAAGAAGGATCAAAATATCTTTAGTTTATAATCTTGCACCATGTGCATTATTATACCATAGACTCGCTTGATTCGCTTACTATATACTTAAGATTTTGCTTGGTTTGGTCAGTAACCAATTATTCCAACTAATATTACTTTGACTTGAGCATGATTGATACTACAGCCGCCAAAGCCATTCTTGAAATCGCAGAAATCATAAATCATCCGTCGTGCATCAAAACAAAAAAGCCCCATTCAAAATTATTTGAATGGGGCTTTTTTATTTCTCATTATCTATTTGCCGTCCAACTCTTTTACAAGTCTGTCCGCTTTATAAACATATTTCAAAGCAGCATGTATTCCACCTGCATGCACAGAAACTGTTCTATTTGATTCTTCATCAAAAATAAAATTTCCAGGTAGTGATTCGATGTTACCATCAAAAATCAATCCTACTGCTTCTCTATTTTTATTGATCATCGGACTTCCAGAGTTTCCTCCAATGATATCATTTGTTGAAACAATATTGACTGGTGACTTCAACAAATCCATGCTCGGGTCTAACCACTTTTCTGGAAGGTCCCAAGGATATTCTTCTCCGTGAGAATAATGTCTATCATACAATCCGAAGAAAGTTGTTTTATAAGGCGCTACTGTTCCATTGTAATTATAATTTTTTACAACTCCATCTGAAATTCTTAAAGTAAAGGTCGCGTCAGGTGGCAATGCATCACCATAAACACTAAAAATATTATTTACGATTTCTGTTTCATAACCTTGTCTTTCTGCTCCTGATGATCTGAATGCATCAACTGCCTTTCCATATGCTGGAACAAGTGCTCGTGATAAAGCAAATACTGGATCAGTGCTCTTAGAAATCTTCTTGTTCTTTTTCAACAGATTTTCTAATTTTTCTGTATCCATAAATGCAGAGTTCATATAAATGTTGTCAACAAAACTCTTTGTTGATCTACCTGCCATAATTTTGGAAAGCACATCATTCTTCGCTGGGATTGCATTTGATAATTCACCGATAAGCATGGTAAATAATTTTTGCTCTCTTTGAGTTCTAACCGTTTCTGCTAATTTTATGATATCAGATTTTTTAGTTTCAATTGCATCTTTTTCTCCTCCTTCTGCAATTAGGTCTTCAAGATCATTTACTTCATATAGTAGGCTCAACATCGAACCACGTAACCCTGATGGACCTAAATTGTTGATCGCCCATGCATGTGGAACAAGCTTTGTATATGCCTCATCTAATTTGTTCCAAGCACTTTGGTCTACTGATTTTGATTTCACCAATTCTTCCATGGCTACTTTTCTTCCGTATAAATCTGGATCATTTAGTCCTTTCAAAATACCAGTATAGGCTTTTTGCCCATTGGCAAGACTAGTAATGGTTCCTAGCAATTCTTGGCCTTCAGCTACCTTAGCCGGATCATCTTTGATAAGAGCATATTCTTCTCTCATCATATTGATTCGATTTGTCATGAAATCAAGCGTTTGATTGTATCTGTGCTTTCTATCATAGTCAAGTTGAGTTGCAGTTCTATATCTTTCTGTCCTTCCAGGATTCCCAACCACAAAAACTGCTTCTCCTTCTACAGCTCCATCTTTGTTAAACTTAAGAAAGTTCTTTGATGTGTCCAATGGCTTTCCATCTTCGCCATAAGCTCTCCAGAAAGTAAAATCAAGATTATATCTTGGGTAGGTAAAATTGTCTGGGTCTCCACCATAAAATCCAATGCTATTTTCTGGCATGCAAACCAATCTAATATCATCATATCTTTTGTAGCCATAGATAGAATATTTTATTCCACTATAGAATGCAACAACCTGTAGTCTAAGACCTTCCCAGCCTTTCATTTCACCATACTTAGCTTCTACCTCTTCGAGTGATGAATTCATAACTTCGTCTGTTACATCTTTTGCCTTGATCATCTGTTCTACAAATAATCCTTCGATTTTTCTTTCATCAGCTAGGGCCGATGCATAAAAACCATTTTCGTCAAAATTCTCAGCACCTTGTTGAGCTTTTATGCCTTCGTCTCTTGAGCAGTGATGATTTGTCATAATCAATCCTGATGGTGAAACAAAAGAAGCAGAACACCACGATGCAAATTTCAATGATGATTTTCTTACAAAATCAAACCACTCATCTTTTGGCTCAAAATTGTATGCTTCTTTAAACCATTCTTTTGGCGGATTTTCAAAAGTCCACATTCTTCCATAGTCAAAAGGACTTGGATCCTTTACTTGTCCAAAAACTAATGCTGTCTGAACTAACAAGCAGAGAATCAAAGCATTTTTTAAAATGAATTTAAATTTCATGTCTATTAATTTAAGTGTTGTTTTATTTTAAAAGTGCATCCATTGTTTGGGTGGATACAGCGTGATAATTCGGTTTGGCTTTAGAATATATGTCCTTTGCTAAGGCCATGTCTCCTTCTGTTTTTAAGGCTTTATATAAAGGCGTCAAAAATTTCCTTCTGCCTACATTCACTAAAAACGTTTCTAGTTCAGGTGTTATGCTTTTATAGTAGCCATTGTAAATGGATGTCTCCAACCATGCTGCAAGTATTTCAGAATTTCCTGATTTGCTAAATGCATAGGTTTGATCCAAGCTTTTTGCTTGGTCCAAGCTCAAATCCTCAGGTAATTTTCTGATAAAGTGCAACCACTCATGGGTAGACCATTCTTCAGTTCCCTCTTTAGACCAAACATTTTCCTTTAATTTGGAATTCATAAATGATTCTACAAGATCAAATTTATTTGATTCAACCGAAGGCCTTTTAGCAGGCAGTCCAGGGCCATATACCCAAGCATCAATATCAGTTGTAACATTTTCCGGTTGGATTAATTCCTTGTCAAGATAAACTAAGAATTCTTCCGTTGTTAATGTTTGAAATTTATGATCAGAGAAATATTTCTTTAAAAAAACATCAAATTTTTCTCTACCTACTTCTTCTTCTAATGCCATAAGAAATAGACATCCTTTTTCATAAGCTATATCTGTCATTCCATCATCTGGATCTCTATTGTTTAATGATAATTTGAGATGTGTATCATCGCTAGAAGACCCTAAATCTTTAATTTCATTGTCCAAATCTTGAATGCCTAACTTTGTAAGCATCTTTACATAGTCAACGCCATAAAGCGCTTCCATGATTCTTCTTTCAAAATAAACAGTGAAGCCTTCGTTTAACCAAAAGTCATCCCAAGTAGCGTTAGTTACTAAGTTCCCTGACCATGAATGAGCTAACTCATGTGCAATAAGTGCTGTAAGTGATCGATCACCTGCTAAAATGGTAGGTGTTGCGAATGTTAGTCTTGGATTCTCCATTCCTCCAAATGGAAAACTTGCTGGAAGTACAATCACATCATATTGATCCCATAAATAAGGTCCGTATAATTCCTCAGCAGCAATCAACATTTTTTCCATATCACCAAATTCGTAAACGGCTTTTTCAATCATACTTGGCTCAGCATATACACCAGTTCTTGCACCTATTGGTTTGAATACTAAATCGCCAATAGCTAAAGCAATCAAATAGGGTGGAATAGCCTGCTTCATTACGAAGCTATATTCTCCCTTTTCATTTTTGGCTTTTGGATTTTCTGCTGACATCACTGCCATCAAATCTGAAGGAACTTTGATTTTGGCATCATAGGTAACTCGGATGCCAGGACTATCCTGACATGGAATCCATGTCCTAGTCAATATTGCTTGCCCTTGTGTAAATAAAAATGGTTTCTTTTTGTCCGTTGTTTGTATTGGTTCTAACCAATCCACTGCAGAAGCGCCTGTTGTAGTGCTATAGTTTATTTTTACTTCGCTTGTATTTTTTTTAATTGGAATAGTCAGTGCACTACCTAAATGTTTTTCTTCCGTTCCAAGTTTAAACTCAACTTCTTTTTGCTCTTTACCATCACTAATTAAAACTGATTTTATTGCAAGATTCTTTGTGTCGAAAATAATTTCTTCAGCTGAATTATTTTCAATCTTGTGGGTAACGCTTCCCGATAATATTTTCATGTCAAAATCAGCAACCAATTCTAAAGATAGATGGACCGATTTTGCTATTTCTGGTTTGGCAAAACTATGATGATCTACTCTTGAGTGACTGTGAGTGTGCATTGATGGTTTCTTTTTAGCTGATTCTTCTTGACAAGATATCATTGACAAAGCTAAAATAACGATAAGAGGAAGAAATTTACCCATGTTTACTTTACTGTTCAGAAATTAAAGCCAATTGTCTAAGATAGGATGAATTTGCCATCGAAAGTATTGATTTTATTGGATTTTTTGTGATTTATTCGGACAAATCTTTCAATATCTGCTGAGTTTCATCAATCATTTTATCGTCTATATTCAAATGAGTTACAAATCGGACCTTTTGAGGTCCGAAGGCTGAAGCAATGATTCCTTTTGTTTTTAAAGTTTCAACAAAGTCCGTGGCTGTCAAACTTTGGGTAAGATTAAAAATTACAATATTGGTCATCACAGGCAAAACACTTTCTACATAGCTGCATTCCTGCAGGGTGGCTCCAAGTAATTTGGCTCTATCATTATCCAATTTTAATCTATCAACATGATTATCGAGAGCATAACTACAAGCAGCTGCTAAATAACCTGCCTGACGCATCCCGCCACCCATGGCTTTTCTAAATTTTCTTGCTCTTGCAATGAAATTTTTGTTCCCTAATAAGACCGATCCGACTGGAGCTCCAAGCCCTTTAGAAAGGCAGATTGAAATGCTGTCAAAGATGCTTCCAATTTGTTTCGGGTCATCCTTTGTCTCAGCCAAAACATTAAAGAGCCTAGCTCCATCCAAATGTAGAGTAAGTCCCAACTCTTTACAACAATCATGAATTGCTTCCATTTCTTTAAATTCATAATAGGTGCCTCCACCAGTATTACAAGAATTCTCAATGACAACAAGTTTGGAGTTTGTGAGCCAATCATAGTTAGGATTCACAGAAGCTCTTATTTGCTCTGGATTAATTTTCCCATAGCTACCTTCAATTAACTTGATGCCAATTCCTGAATTATAGGCATAACCTCCATTTTCATATTTATATACATGAGATAGCTTGTCACAAATCAATTCATCCATTGGGTTAGTATGCGTTTTAATAGCAATTTGATTAGTCATGGTGCCTGACGGACAAAATAGTCCAGCTTCCATTCCAAACATGTCGGCTAGTTTCCTTTGTAGTGCATTAACACTGGTGTCTTCATTAAATACATCATCGCCAACGTTTGCCGACATCATTGCTTTTAACATGCCTTCTGTAGGGATTGTGACCGTATCGCTTATTAAATTGATCAATATATTGCTTGATTGATGAAAAAATATATTTCTTACATTTACCAAATATAGTATTGAATGTCAAATTCGAGAGAATATTTTAAATCAGCGGTTTCGGTGGACAATGTCATTTTTGGCTTTGATAACACCGATCTTAAAGTACTTCTCATAAAAAGGGGAGAAGAACCTTTTTATGGAGAATGGGCCCTACCAGGTGATTTAGTTTACCCAAATGAGAACATTAACACTGCTGCAAACAGAATTCTTTTTGATTTGACGGGACTTGAAAACGTGTACTTAGAGCAGGTCATGACCTTTGGTGAAGTAGATAGACACCCAAAAGGGCGAGTAATAACCATTGGATACTTTTCATTGATAAACATCAAAAAAGTAAGTCCTAGAGCTTCATCTTTTGCCAATGAAGTTTCTTGGAAGAATGTCAGAGATGTCCAAGAGCTTGCCTTTGATCATTTTAAAATAATGAGTACTTGTTTGAATCGGCTTCAGACAAATCTAAGATTCAAACCAATTGGTTTTGAATTATTGCCAGAACGTTTTACACTGACAGAGCTTCAACAACTTTACGAAAGTGTATTGGGGAAAGAATTGGATAAAAGGAACTTTCGCAAGAAGATTACTAAAATGAATATCATCAAAGATCTGAATATCTATCAGACTGGAGTTGCACATCGCCCTGCAAGATTATATTCCTTTGAAGAGGAGTTTTATCAGCAAGCTCTTAAAGATGGAATTACCTTTGAAATATAATTATTCCTCAGATTTTACTTCTTGAACAAAATCTTTATTTAAAGTTACAGCAACTGTTTGCGCTCTAAAATAAGATTCAGACATCATCAGGTATCCTTTGTAATCGCTGATTTCTCCCCAAGAGTTTTTGATGATATAATACTTCCCACCTGACTTATCATTTGAAATACCAACAATGTGCATAAGGTGATCATCAGTCGTGCTGTAATTTTCAAATGCAGTCTGCCTATCTTTTTGACTTACATTTTTTTCTTCACAAGGTTGATCAAAACATTTTTCATTAAACGCCACAGGATTGATAGCTAGGCCTCTTTGTGCAGAAAATCCTTTTTCACTAACATCTCCATCCCAAATTACTGAATGACCGGCCTCGATAGCATTGTCTACCATATTTTGTAAACGATCGATTTCTACATTTAAGTAAGAACCATTTGCATAGTTGTCGGGAATCTCAAGTATAAATTCTTTGTTGAATTTATGATGAGTAAAACTTGTTACATTAATGTACTTGTTTAAGTCTAAACCTAGATAATCATAATAGCTTTTTGCGGTATAATCTTTTTCATTCAGAATAAATGAATCTGTATATTCTGTTAAGTTTTTGTTCAAAATTGAATCGACTTTTGATTCCCAATTGCTTGGAATTTTGTGATTTTGAACAATTCCGTCCAAATAATTCTTAAGCTCTTTGAATAATTTTTTATGATTATGCTGGTCGGTTTTTTTGCCAGAATATGCTTGTTCGGGAACCAATCCATCTCTAAGTCCAGCAGCCAACATATCATGTGCTAAGCTTCCTTCCGAAAAATTTGCCTTTCCTTGTCTTAGGATGTAATTGCGTGCTTTATCTTTATAAACATCTCTAACTATGTACATTTCTGAAAGATCAATAGATTCACCTTTTGTTCTCATGACTTCAGATTCAAGAAATGAAATTGAAGCAAATGACCAACAGGTACCTGTTTTGCCTTGACTTTTGACATCAGTGTTTTCTACTTGATTTACAATGTCAAAATCATATTGGGCTGATAAATCAATGTTTAAAGAGATTAAACAAAGGATAGAAAGTGCCAACTGAACCTTTTGTAACATATAACTTGTAATTAGGATTACTAATAAAATCACCATTTGCGAATTTATATCATTCTAATTTCTCTTGCACGAATAAATCCAATAAATGTTACCTATCGACAATAGTAGTAGCCAATTTAACTTATCTTTGTGCTTCTATGGAATTAATTAGAAATTTTTGTGTGATTGCCCATATCGACCATGGCAAAAGTACTTTATCCGACAGATTGTTGGAAGAGACTAAAACCATTTCCGAAAGGGATATGAAGAATCAGGCTCTTGATGATATGGATATTGAGAGAGAAAGAGGCATTACAATAAAGAGTCATGCCATCCAAATGTATTATTTACATGAAAATGGTAAGAAATACACCCTTAATCTAATTGATACACCAGGTCACGTTGATTTCTCTTATGAAGTCTCTAGATCAATTGCCGCTTGCGAAGGTGCTCTGCTTTTAGTTGATGCAAGTCAAGGCATTCAGGCTCAAACCATATCGAATCTTTATTTAGCACTTGAGCATGATCTTGAGATTATACCTATCCTCAATAAAGTGGATATGGAAAGTGCAATGATTGAAGAAGTTTCCGATCAAATTATAGACTTGATTGGCTGTGAAGTTGAAGATATCATTCACGCAAGTGGAAAAACAGGGATAGGCATTGTTGATATCCTAAACGGTATCGTTGCAAGAGTTCCAGTTCCAAAAGGAGATCCAGAAGCACCACTCCAAGCTTTGATCTTTGATTCGGTATTTAATCCTTTCAGAGGAGTAGTCGCCTATTTTAGGATTCTCAATGGGACAATGGAGAAAGGCGAGGAAGTAAAGTTTGTCAACACAAATAAAAACTATGCTGCCGACGAGATTGGAATTCTCCAGATCGGTCAGGTGCCAAAGAAGAAATTAGCGGCAGGAAATGTGGGTTACATCATTACTGGAATCAAAGAGAGCAAAGAAATAAAAGTAGGAGATACGATTACTTCCCAACTCAATCCATGTGATGAGGCAATTGATGGTTTTGAAAATGTAAAACCAATGGTTTTTGCAGGCTTATATCCAATCGAAAATGAAGACTTTGAAGACCTTAGGGATAGTATGGAAAAGTTGCAATTAAATGACGCCTCTCTCATCTTTGAGCCAGAGTCGTCGGTCGCACTTGGATTTGGATTTAGATGTGGATTCCTAGGGATGTTGCACTTAGAAATAATTCAAGAAAGACTCTCTAGAGAATTTGATCAAGAGGTCATTACAACTGTACCAAATGTATCCTATTACGCCTACACTAAAAAAGGTGAAAAGCTTCTAATAAATACGCCGAATGATCTTCCTGATCCGACTGTTTTGGATAAAGTAGAAGAACCGTTTATCAGGGCTCAGATTATTACAAAACCTGATTATATTGGGACTATCATGAAACTCTGCATGGATAAGAGGGGAGTAATGACGAAACAAACCTATTTGACAACAACAAGAGTTGAAATGACTTTTGAAATGCCTTTGGCTGAGATTGTTTTTGACTTTTATGATAGGCTAAAATCCATTACAAAAGGTTACGCATCTTTTGATTATACAATGATAGATTTTAGAGCATCAGATCTTGTAAAATTAGATATAAGATTAAACACTGAGCCAGTTGATGCATTATCATCTTTGGTACATAGAGAAAAGGCCGAAGCATTTGGAAGAAGGATATGCAAGAAGTTAAGAGAGCTGCTTCCTAGGCAACAATTTATGATAGCTATTCAGGCTTCTATCGGTGCAAAAATTATTGCAAGAGAAACCATTTCAGCTTTAAGAAAAGATGTGACTGCCAAATGTTACGGTGGGGATATTACTAGAAAGAGAAAGCTTTTAGAAAAGCAGAAGAAGGGAAAGAAAAAGATGAGACAGATCGGTACCGTTCAAGTGCCACAGAAGACTTTCTTGGAGGTTTTGAAAATCAATGAGTAAGAAATTTCTATTTGATTAAGACAAAACTGTAGTCTAAAATAAACCAGATTGGATCACCCGTCTCTGGGTCTAGATTACTTAAGTAAACATCGATGTCTACTGTTTCAGATTCTTCTTTTTCAGTGCTATCAAAAGTTACTTTTAATTTTCCTGTTTCGCCAGGAGCAATTGGCTTTCGAGGATAATTGATTTTTGTACATTCGCATGAGGACACAAAGCTTATTTGGAGATCTTCTTTACCAACATTTGTAAAGACATATTCCATCTCTTTACTTTCGCCGTGCTTAACTTCCCCAAGCTCAATATGACTTTCTTCAAATTCTATAATTGCTACTTTTTCGCTCGTAGGCAAATGGCTTTGAGCTATCGTGCATGTGCTGCTAAATAGAATCGATAATAGAACGCTAGTAAAGTATTTCATTTTCTCCTTTTGTCTCATGCAAATATCAGTCAAACAATTTGAATGAGTTATTAACGATAAGTTAAATGGATATTTTTTCTGCTATAATTTTTGCGACTACCTGAGGAATTCCTTCAGAGGCCTTTAAAGGATAGATTTCCAAACGGTCTTTTAAAGCTCCTAATTCATAATTTATGGTAGGTTTGGGATCAACGAAATAGATTTTTGCAGTATTTGGAAGGTAAGAGACTAGTCCTGCCGCAGGATAAACCTGCATTGAAGTACCAACAACAATACAGATATTGCAATTAACAATCACCTCCGTTGCCTTTTCGATCATAGGTACCTGCTCGCCAAACCAAACAATATGAGGTCGCAGTTGATAGCCATCGGAGCATAACTGCCCAGTATTTAGATCATTTTCCCATAATTGAACAGCTTCAGATGGCCCTGTGCTTCTAACTTTAGTTAATTCACCGTGAAGGTGAATAACATTGGAGCTTCCTGCTTTCTCGTGGAGATTATCAACATTCTGAGTGATTACTGTCACATCAAAGTGATTTTCGAGTTCAACTAGGCTAGTATGGCCTAAATTCGGTACAACATTCTTTAATTGACGTCTTCTTTGATTGTAGAAATCAAGCACCAATTCTTGGTTATTCATCCACCCTTGAGGAGATGCAACTTCCATGACATCATGTCCTTCCCAAAGACCGTCTGCGTCTCGAAATGTGCTAATTCCACTTTCTGCACTTACTCCAGCGCCTGATATTATACATATATCATTCATTTTCCGCTTTCTTTGTTTTCTAATTGGTTAAAATAATGGTCTTGATGTTAAATTAATGGAAAACCCTTACATTTGAAGCATCATTTCTATTTAAATTCATGTTCTAGTTTTAATACCTGTTGTGTTTAATAATCTATGATTAGCACAGTTTTTGTACATTTATAGTACGTAAGTCAATGTTTATCGATTGGACCTGATAATCATTGAATTATATATTATTTATTGTTTTAATATGATAATTTAACCTAACCTGAGTATATGACATACAAAAAGATATTAGTCTTTTGTATCGCTTTTGCCACATTCCATAGTGTAGGTAAGGCGCAAGACTTGCATTATTCCCAGTTTTATAATGCACCATTGGTCGTCAATCCTGCCTTAACAGGTATATTTAAGGGCGACAAGAGGGTTTCTGTTTCCCTGAGAGATCAGTGGAGATCAGTACCTGTACCATGGTTTACCTTCACGTTGGGATACGATCAGAAGGTGTACTTGAACAAAAGAGACGACTTATTCCTCGGATTAGGAGGTTTTTTCAACTTTGATCAACAAGGGGACTCCAAACTAAATTTAGGGAGTCTGAATCTATCTGGATCTATTTCTAAAATTTTATCACAAAAGCATATTATAACCGGTGGTTTGACCTTGGGATATGCCAACAAAGGCTTCAATGATAGTGCATTGACTTGGGACACTCAGTTTACAGGTGGAACATTTGATCCAATGAACCCAAGTGGGGAGAGCTTCAATTTTACAAGGATTGGATACATCGAGACAGCACTTGGATTAAACTACAGATATCAGAAAACAAGAAGGACAAAAATGGATATTGGAGTTGGTGCGTGGCACCTAACCACTCCTGAAGATCAATTTTATAATAGATCAAATAATCAAGAGCTACCCGTAAGATTGTCTATTTATGGAATTGGAAGTGTAGAGCTTGCTGACAAATTGGATTTAGAACTTGATTTAATGGTGCAAGACCAAGCATCTTATAAAGAGATTATTTTTGGAGCATATCTAGATATTTATTTAGACAAAGATAGAGGTGAAGAGAAAAATTTGCATCTCGGAGCAGGATATAGAACTAGTGGAGCCATTTATCCCAAAATTGCTTTGGAGTGGCAAAAAAGATTCTTTGTAGCTCTCAGTTACGATATTGATTTATCAGAATTTAACAGACATACGAATTATAGGGGTGGACCAGAAATACATTTCAATTATCTGATTACAGATGTGAAACCATTGAAACCATTTAAAGTTTGCCCTATTTATTAAGATTTTCTTGATATCCCAACCAATGAACTTGAGAATTATAAATACAATTTTACTACTACTAGGTGTTAGTTTCGCCATGTTTGGCCAAACTAAAAAAGCCTGGTTAGAAGCTGCAGAAATAGCTATTTCTGACAAAGACTTCCATTCCGCCACGGAATTCTTTAAAACTGCATTGGAGTATGATACTTCCGATGTTTTTGTGATTCATAAGACAGCAGAAGCCGCTAGGCAATTTAATGCCTATACTTTTGCTGCTTCCAATTATGAAAAAGTAATTGCAAAGGATGAAAGTGGAGAATATCCATTATCTACTTTCCATTTAGCCGAAATGTACCAGAAGTTGGGGAGGTATGAAGACGCAATCAGAAACTATGAACTATACTTAAGTGAGAACAATGGCGATGATCAATATTACAGTTTAAAAGCAGACAAGGAAATAGAAGCTTGCGAGTGGGCAATTGCAGAAAAAGGTAATGATTTAGACTATATAAAAGTTGAAAATCTAGGAGCTGAAGTAAATACGGAATACTCAGAATTTGGAGCTCAACAAGTAGACGAAAATTTATATTATTCTTCCTTGAGGTTTGAGGATGATAATGAAGAGAGTCCAAGCAATAGAAAATTAAGTAAATTATTAATTGCAGATAACGACGGAGTAAACGGAGTTCTTGATGGTGATATAAATAATTCAAATCAATTGGTTGCACATACAGCAGTCAATATGAACAGAACACGAATCTATTATACGGTTTGTGAGTATGTTAACTCATATGATATTAGATGTGATTTGTACTATCGATCTATTGACGATGATGGTAATTTTGGGTCTTCAACAAGACTTCCAGCACCGGTGAATGCTGATGGAGCAACTAATACACAACCGAATGTTGCATATGATAAAAAAGAAGGTAGAGAAATTCTTTATTTCGTATCTGATAGAGATGGTGGAAAAGGAAAACTAGATATTTGGTACTCTATAATAGAGTCAGATTCTAAGTTTTCAGATCCAAAGAATTTATCAGAAATAAATACTGCAGAAGATGAAATCACTCCTTTCTTTCAGTCAGAAAGTGCATCAATTTACTTTAGTTCAAATGGTAGATTAGGTTTTGGAGGTTACGACGTTTTTAGAGCCGATTATAAAGAAGAAGCTTCACAGTTTGTGAATATCGAAAACATGGGTTCTCCGATAAATACAAGTTTTCATGACATGTATTTTACAATGAATAATGATGGCAATGAAGGATTTATGTCTTCAAATAGAGTAGGTTCTCAATATTTGGAAAGTCAAATTGAAGCATGCTGTTATGACATTTATGGTGTAGAGATAGAAGAGTTTGATGTTATTTTCAATGCCTTGACTTTTAACAAAACTACTGGTGACTCTTTGGTGAATACCACTGTTAGAATTCTTGATGCTGCAACCAATGAAGAAGTTGCCTCTATTACAAATCCAGATGATAATGACCATATATTTACGCTTCCTTCTGGAAGAGAATACATAGTAATTGCAGAAAGACAAGGATTTAGTTCTGACACAGTTAGTCTTAGTACTAAGAATATCAGAAAAGGTGAAGAAATTACAAAGAAGCTTTACTTGGAGCAGTTGGTGACCATTCTGGATGTATTTACTTATGATGAGTCAACCAAAGAAGATTTAACGGGTGTAACAATTATTCTAGAAAACTTGGATGATCCTTCCGTTGTCGATGTGATTAGATTTAATGAGGATACCAATGATTTTAATTTTGAATTGGACCCATGTACAAAATATAGGATAACAGCTTTCAAGGATGGATTTGAATCGCAAACTTTTGAAATTGATACTTGCGATCCAGAAAATCAAGGAAGAATCAAAAGAGATTTATTCATGGGTAAACCAAACCTGAATATCTATCTTCCAGTAACCTTGTATTTTGATAACGATTATCCAGATCCTAGGTCTAAAAACATGTATACTTTAAGTAACTATACTGATACATACTATCCATACTTTGCTAAGAAAGAGGAATTTAAAACAAAAGCTTCAGCTGGCGTTTCTGGGGACCTTCAGTATAGCGCTTCCCAAGAGTTAGAAGTTTTCTTTGAAGATATGGTAAAAGGTGAGTACAATAAGATGCAATTGTTCCTCGATAAACTTTTAGAAAGACTGAGAAACGGTGACTCGTTTGAAGTTGCAATAAAAGGTTTCGCAAGTCCGAGAGCAGCTAATAAATATAACTTGGCATTAGGCCAGAGAAGAGTATATAGTTTACGAAACGAAATGAGAGATTTTGCTTCTGGGGCTTTCGATCAATATCTTAACAGTGGAGCATTAATATTAAATGATGTTTCTTATGGAGAAGAATTGGCACCAAAAGGAGTAAGCGATAGCTATACAAATACTAAGAAATCCATTTACAGTGTAGAGGCTTCTAAAGAGCGTCGAGCGCAAATAGTAAGTGTTAGAAAATTAAATTAAAGGAATAAGCTTTTTAATATGACATGTAAGGCTATAAAATATTTAGTTCTATTACTTTCAGTATTTTGCTTTGGTACAAACCTGCAAGCTCAATGTGATAGTGAATCTGTAAATTCATCTTTGCTAATAGACTTTGATGCATGTGTGTCGAATACAACAAATGGCACCAATACCGACTATTCGGAATTTACAGCAAGTGCTTCCAATTCAGGGATATGTAATAACATATCATTAGTTGGAGGTTTTCTATATAGAAATAATCCTATAGAAAATCCACACTCTTGTACACCTGGTGTCGATGATACCCCTGGAATGTGTATTCCATATAACACTAGTTGTGTATATACTCCTGGTGAAGATCAGGCTGTACGATTTGATGTGCTAGTTGATCCAACTAATGGACCAACAACTTTGTCAGGTATTTCTTTTTACGAATTATCGTCCCCAATTTTCCAGTATTTGAATGGAAATAATGGACAAAATAATAGACCACTTTTCTATGCGGTTAGAGTTTTAGTGAATGGTCAAGAAGTGTTTAATGAATTTGATCTTGAAGCTACTCAATCTTGGTCATTAGAAACATTTGATTTTACAGCTAACCCTTCATTTACCGTTTCAAGTCCTACGACATTCAATTTCGAATTGACAGCATATTGTGCTGATTTTGTAGGTGGAGCTGTCTCCGTTTGGGATTTAGATGAGTTAACAGTTAATACTTCTTGCAATAGTTCTACAGTCGATCTTGATGCAGATATTCAAATTGCTGGCGATCAAACTCCTACTTCATGTAATGGAACTACTTTCAACTTTGTAACTGGCGTAAACCCACCAGGATCAGTTTGTACATGGTATTTTGATTGGCCAAATACAGATCCTTCAACAGTTTTTGTTGGTGCAAATCCAGTTTACACATTTCCCGTAGAGGGCATCTATACAATAAGAAAAGAAGTTGTGCTAGGTGATTGTTTTGAAGCAAGTGAACTTACTGTTTCGGCTTTTAATAATGGAGTTATTGGAGGTGGAATAGGAGGGTCAACTGACGGATTTGATATTAATGTAACTGGATGTAATGGGGCATTGGTGAATCTTGACTTAGTAAGTACAGCTTTTGATCAAAACCAAGGTTTTGATGTAAATAGTTGGAATTGGACTATCACTGTGAATGGAGTTGCTCAAGCTGCAACTGGGTCTACAGTTTCTCTCACATTAAATAATGTTGATAATGTAACTGTAAGCCTTTTGGCTACAAGTACATCAGGTTGTCAAAATACATTTGTTGAATCATTTAATGTTAATGATTTATTTCCATTGTCTTCATTTGTTGTTGTCTTGGAAGAGTGTACTGATAATGGTTTTCTAGTATCAATATCTGATAACACAAATACAACTGGTTTTACGGTTGATAATTACTCATGGAGTGTTATCGTAGATGGACAAACAATTGATCCAGGAAATGTTCCATCATTTACTGTTGAAACAGTTAGTGATGTAATATCAATAACTCATGTAGTTAATTTTACAAATGGATGTGCTGGACAGACGAATGTTCAATCCATAAGTGTTCAAAATGATTTAGTACCCGATTTTGATATTGTTGTTGTCACTGAAACAGGTGGAGGGGGAGATGAATGTGGCGAGCAATCACTAGAAGTAAATGCAACAGGAGGATCAATAAATGGAAATATTACTTCCGTTGATTGGGTGGTTACAGTAGGTGGAGTATCATTTAACTTTACTGGAAATCCAATTGATCTCGAAGGTATAATTACAGAAACTGCAACCGTTACTGCAACAGTAAATTATGACAATGGATGTAGTTTTTCAGTAACGGAAACATTTACACCTGAAGACTTCCCGGGAGGTACAGGTGAATTGGATGTTACCTTCAATGGCAATCCAGTAATTGATTGTCCAGGAGATGATACACCACTACTTATAAATGCAAATCCTAATTATGTTTATAATTGGAGTCCAACAGATGGTTTGACATTTACAGATAATGTAAACTTTTCAGATCCTATTGTTACAGTTACAACACCAACAACGTATTCTGTAACGGTGACGGATGGAGGTTGTACTTTTGAAGGTTCTGTACTTGTAATACCTCAGAATGTCGCTATTCCAACCATAGAACTAGATGGAAGTGGCCCTAATGGAAATGAATTTTGTTCAGGAATCATAACTGCTTCTGTTGTTAATCCACTTCCAGGAGTTCAATACGAATGGTCATGTGGTTCAGATTTTACTCAGATAGTAGGAACTGGAACAACATTGACATACGATGCAGGTTCATTTTCAACAAAAGAAATATGCGTAAGAATTGCTGGAGCAAATCCTGCATGTGATATACATGCATGTGCAACTGCAATACAAGGCGGTGATATAGATGTTACCTTCAATGGTAACCCAGTGATTGATTGTAATGGAGATTTGACACCAATATTGCTCAATCCTAATCCCGATTATAATTATTCTTGGGATCCAACTGATGGATTGACATTTACCGATATGGTAAATTTCTCAGATCCTGTTGTTTCAGTTACAGAAATTACAACTTATAATGTTACGATTACTGATGGAGAATGTGTACTTGATACATTCATTCTTGTAATTCCAGAAGACCTCGCAGCTCCGGATGTTGATCAATTAGGACTAGGTCCAGATTCAGATATCTACTGTGATGGAATGATAGAACTTACTATTATAGGCGCAATACCTGGAGTGGAATATGAATGGTCATGTGGTCCTGATTTTACAGATATTATTGGAGTTGGTACTAGCTTAAGTTATGATGCAGGTCTAGACTTTGATATAAAGGAAATTTGCGTACAAATACAAGGAGCTAATGCAGCATGTGATATTTCAACTTGTGTTGAAGTTATAAATGGGCAGCCAGACCTTGAATATGAAAATCCTTTGACAATGTGTCCTGGTGATACAATTCAATATGAGATTATAAACAATAATCTTGATGAGGATATAGTAATCGCTTTCGAAGATGATCCACATATTGTGAGTTTCGACGAAAATGGATTACCAATGATTGGGGTTGGAGAAGATGAAGAAGAATTCGGAATTCCTTTTACAGTTACAAACGAATTCTGTGTACTTGCTGATACTTTAATTGTGCAGCCAGGTGTGAATCAACAATTGGATTTCACATGGGAACTTGAAGAATGCGGTGAAACCACAATTTGTTTTGAGGCATTAAATATAGATCCTGAGAACGGTGTTCCTTTTTGGGATTTTGGAGATACAACAACTGATACAGATACTTCAAGTTTGTTTACACCTTGTTATACATATCCAGATACAGGATTTTACAATGTAGTCTTAATGGACTTTGCTGAACTGTGTCCTGGACTCACAGATACTATGCAAATTGAAGTTCCATTAGAACCGTCTATAGTAATTACTGTTGGTGATACAATTGTATTTGAAGAATATCCAGTGCCAATTACAGCTGAAACAGACGGAGATCTTGCTGATATTGTATGGTGTGATGAAGCTGGTAATCCGATTGGAACCGGTCCATCAATTGAGGTAGAAGAAGGTGCAGGTGCCTGTGTAACGGCAAAAATCACAGATGATTTTGGTTGTTCAGACACTGCTAAAGTAGTATTGATTATGGACGATGGTCCATTTAATGATATAGTAGGTATAGACGGTCCTGAAGAAACTGTTTGTGCAAACGATACATTTAATCTAACCTTGATTGTAGATAGTCCTGAAGTTTATGATGATTACACATATGCCTGGGGACCTGCAGACTGCATAGTCGAGGGAGGTGATACACCTATGCCTTTGGTTGCTGTTGGCACAGAAAGTAAAGAATTTGCTGTGACTGTAACAGATATATCAACCATGATGGATAGTGTATTCACTTTTAACGTAACCGTGGCTAATATTGACGTTGTGCTTGAATGTGATTTTGAAGATGGAGTCATCAATTTTGGAAGCGAGGGTACAATTTCAGTAGTAAGTCCTGAAAACGCAACATATGAATGGAGTAATGGAGAAACGGGCTCAAGCATTACTGTTGGTCCTACAGATAACACAGGATACTCAGTTACTGTAACTGATGAAAATGGTTGTACTGGAGTTGCTTCAAAAGATGTAGAGGTAAGACAAGTACGATGTACTGAAGATGAAGTGTTTATTCCAACCGCTTTCTCACCAAATGGTGATGGAAATAATGATGAATTTAGACTAAGAAGCCTTTGGGTTGAAGAAGTTACTGTATTTATAGTCTATGATAGATGGGGTGAAGAGGTATTTAATGGCAACAATGCTGATATTGCAAATGGATGGGATGGAAGTTTTGATGGAATTGACTTAGCACCGGATGTCTATGCCTTTTGTATTGTCGGAACTTGCATCAATGGTGAAGAATTTACAAGAGTCGGAAACGTAAGTTTACTAAAATAGATAAAGTTTATAAACAAATAAAAGAAAAAAGTCTTGCTGATTTAATCAGCAAGGCTTTTTTCTTTTTGCCTACTCAGTTGACAATTTCTTTTTATAATCTTCACTCATTTCCATTGAGATTGCACTAGGTACAACATTAATAAAAGTCTTTTGATCTAACTGAAGACTGATATAATGTTCGTCAATCTTACTAATTTTACCTATAATTCCGCTCGTTGTAACCACTTGATCTCCTTTTTGAATTTCAACTACAAACTTTTCTTGCGCCTTTTGCTTTTTAGCTTGTGGTCGCAAGAAAAAGAAAAACACGACAGCCAACATGAGGGGGAGAAATATAAAATCCATTTTTTGAAATATTTTAGGATAGCAAATATAATAAAGTTGGGCCAAGCTCTCCATTTGTTTGCTATGTTTGTAGGTATATGGTTAGAACTGGTGAAATAAGCAGAGTATTCCTTACAGGATACATGGGATCGGGGAAAACCTTTATTGGAAAGGTACTATCTGATAAACTGTCCTGGCAATTTATAGACCTTGATCAACGAATCTCTGATGCTGAATCACAGTCTATTTCTACTATTTTTGAAACGCAAGGAGAGCGATACTTTAGGGAATTAGAGTACCAAGAAGTAGCTAAAATCTGCAAGTATAACGGTCAAAATATTATCTCCCTAGGAGGTGGGGCCTTTGTTCAAGAAAATATAAATAACTTAATTCGTGAAGATGAGCATAGTATTGTAGTCTACTTAAAATTTGATGCATTGATATTGGCTAAAAGACTCAAAAATGAAAAGCATAAACGACCTCTTATTGCTCATGCGAAAGATCTAGAAGAATTTATTGAAGATCATCTAGCGGAGCGTTCTGCTTTTTACGAAAGGGCAGACCTAATCATTGTTAATGAAGATGATGCAATGCAAACCATAAATCAAATTTCTACTTATCTAAATTATCGGAATCAGAAATTATCAACTATCTGATCAGGCAACATGATTGGAGTTTTACTTGATTGAATCGATATAGATCCTGAAGTGATTTTCTCGTAGGCTTCCTTGGTAGTAATATCTGGATAATAAGATTTAAGCAATGCTACCATTCCTGCGACAAATGGGGTAGCCATCGAAGTTCCGCTAAATTGTTTGTATTCATTATTTGGAACAGTAGAGAGAATGTTTACTCCAGGTGCAGCGATACCCATTTTTAAATCATCGACAGTGTTTGCAAAGACGGCTAAATTCATTTTTTCATCAACAGCAGTTACTGCTATCACTCCCTTGGTGTTTGCAGGACTAAAGTTTTTAGCATTCTTGGATGAGTTACCGGCAGCGACAACTACAATGGATCCTTTCTCGTTTGCATAGTCAACAGCTCTTCTGTAGGCTCTTTCCTTCGCTTCTGAGGTCATTCCTCCTAGAGACAAGGAAATCACGTCAGCATTCAAATCTGCGGCCTTTAGAATGCCGTTTATGATGGTTTGTTGAGTCCCGTAACCATAGTTGTTCAAAACCTGAATACTCATAACTTGGATTTTTGAGTTTTTTGGCAAGATTGAGGCAATTCCAGTCTTGTTATTGCTTACTGCTGCAGCAATTCCTGCGCAATGTGTTCCATGACCTTTCTGATCTGAATCAAATTTTTTATCTCCACTTGATTTATATACTGCGGAAAGATCTTCGTGTTTGCTATCAACTCCAGTATCTAAAATTGCGATGGTAACTTTTTTCTTCTGCTTCGTTTTTGACTTTGCTAATTTTTCATGCATTGCAGAAATGTTGAAAGCATCGACATGCCATTGACCACCTGAGAGAGGGTCGTTGAAAGTATTGCTCTTTAAATCAGCAAAATTATTCAGACCTTCTAATTCTGGAATTTCAACTTTTTGATTTTCTTCAATCCATTCAACATTTTTATTGTTCTTAAGTTTTTGAACAAATTTGGACGGGTCAACAACTTCTTTTAGATCGATTACATAATAATCATCCAAATCTGTGCTCCTAATATCTGACACGGAAAAAGCCAATTCATAAGAATCTATTGAATATCCAAATTCATCAAAAATTGATTTAGCAACCTCATCGGATTTAAACTTGATTAAAATTTCCGGATGGTCTGGAACATCGATTGAGGATTGTACAATCGTATGAGATATCCACATAGAAAAGCCAAGCGGCAATACCAATAAAATTGCCCATTTGAAATGTTTAAACAATTGAAGAATGAACAAATGAGCTGAGAGTACTAATAAATCCAGACCCATGTGTTTCAAGCTTTCGAGGTGGAAGCCTTCACTTCCGTAAATGTAGTAAAGTGATGCAAATAAGCTCAAAAAGGCAGGGATGGCGGCGATTTTCCATTCTGGTTTTGAATACCAAACACCAAATAGAACAAAGCTCAGGAAGTATAGAAACAAATGGTCCATCATGATTGTATATTTGTATAATATAACCGTAAAAGACATGAAATTAGTTCAGTTTTTAAGATATAGTTGTATTAAAGAAAATTATTATATTTTTGTGACTTAAATTTAGATATGGTACATAATTGCGTGATTATTGGCTCCGGGCCGGCAGGTTATACAGCGGCAATCTATGCTGCAAGAGCTAATATGGCTCCAGTTCTTTACACTGGGCCAGAACCTGGTGGACAATTGATGATAACTACAGATGTAGAGAATTTTCCTGGGTACCCAGAAGGTATTATGGGTCCGGAAATGATGGAAGACTTGAAAAAACAAGCTGAGCGATTTGATACGAAGGTGATCAGTGATATGATTACCAAAGTAGACTTTTCGGGTCCAGTGCATAAAATATGGACAGAATCAGGTGATGAGGTCCATGCTCACTCCATAATTATCTCTACGGGAGCAAGTGCTAAATGGCTTGGTATTGAGTCTGAACAAACTTATATGAATAAAGGAGTATCTGCCTGTGCAGTCTGTGATGGCTTCTTCTTTCGCGGCCTAGATGTAGCTGTTGTAGGTGGAGGAGACTCTGCAGCCGAAGAGGCTAGCTACTTAGCTAAGCTTTGTCCTACAGTGCATTTAATAGTAAGAAGAGATGAGATGAGAGCTTCAAAAATAATGCAGGAGCGAGTCATTAATGCCAAAAATATTGAAATACACTGGAATACTTCAACTAAGGAGATATTTGGAAATGATGATGGAGTAGAAGGAGTAAAAGTTTATGATACAAAAACCAAAGAAGAAAGAGATATTGCGGTAAAGGGTTTCTTTGTTGCCATTGGTCACACGCCAAATACTCAGATTTTTAACGATTGGTTGGATCAGGATGACACTGGTTATCTTAAAGTTAAACCTGGGTCGACCTTCACCAATGTGGAAGGAGTATTTGCATCAGGAGATGCGCAAGATAGAATTTATAGACAGGCAATAACTGCTGCAGGTACAGGTTGTATGGCAGCTTTAGATGCTGAAAGATATCTAACAGAGAAAGGAATTATCTAAAGAAAAAACTATGTCAAAACAATTCAGAGCTGGAGTACTTTATGGCCAAGAAGTAACAGACCTCCTAAATCACGCCAACGAAAACAACTATGCAATCCCTGCAGTAAATGTTGTAGGTACCAACACTGTTAATGCTGCTTTAGAAACTGCTAAAGAGGTGAACTCACCAATCATTATTCAATTTTCGAATGGTGGAAGTGTATTTACAGCTGGGAAAAGTTTATCCAATGAAAATCAAAAGGCTGCCATTTTAGGTGGTATTTCTGGGGCATTGCATGTTCATAATATGGCAGAAGCATACGGGATTCCCGTTATTTTGCATACAGATCATTGTGCTAAAAAATTACTTCCTTGGATTGATGGATTGTTAGAAGCAAGCAAAAATCATTTTGCTCAACATCAAAGACCTTTATACAGTTCTCACATGTTGGATTTATCAGAGGAACCAATTGAAGAAAATATTGAGATTTGTGAAAAGTACCTGAAGGTCATGGCGCCAATAGGTATTACCCTTGAAATTGAATTGGGTGTAACAGGAGGAGAAGAAGACGGAGTAGATAATACTGAAATTGATAATGCAAAATTATATACTCAGCCAGAAGAAGTTTCTTACGCTTATGAAAAACTTAGTAAGATCTCAGATAAGTTTACAGTAGCTGCAGCTTTTGGAAATGTACATGGTGTATATAAGCCAGGAAATGTTGAGTTGACGCCAATAATTCTTAAAAACTCTCAAGACTATGTTCAGAAAAAATTTAATACGGATTCTCACAATCCAATAAATTTTGTTTTTCATGGTGGTTCGGGGTCAACAAGGGCTGAAATTAGAGAAGCAATAGAATATGGTGCAGTAAAAATGAATATTGATACCGATCTGCAATGGGCATTTTGGAAAGGAGTAAGAGATTATTACGAGCCAAAAGTTGGATACATGCAGACTCAAATTGGAAACCCAGAAGGAGATGATATTCCAAACAAAAAGAATTATGATCCTCGAAAGTGGTTACGAGAAGGAGAGAAGTCGTTTGTCACTCGATTGAAAAGAGCGTACGAAGATCTAAACTGTGTCAACACCTTAAAATAAAATAGAAATCGCAACCTTGGTTGCGATTTTTTTTATCCCACCTTTCTATGTTATCAGAAGTTTTTAAATATTTTTTTAAGTTAGGATTTATTGCTTTTGGAGGCCCAGCTGCACATGTTGCCATGATGCAAGATGACTTAGTTGAAAAGAAAAAGTGGATGAGCACTGAGGAGTTTTTGGATTATCTAGGTACCACCAATCTAATCCCTGGTCCCAACTCCACTGAGATGACTATGCATTGTGGTTATCATCGTGCTGGTACCCTAGGTTTATTTGTTGCAGGACTATCATTTATTATACCTGCTGCTAGTCTGACTTTGGTTGTTGCTATAATTTTCGAAAAGTACGGAGATATATCATGGATGATTCCCATTGTAAATGGAATAAAAGCAGCCGTGATTTCTTTCATCTTTGGCGCGATTCTAAAACTTGGTAAGAAAGCAGTTAAGGATAGTTTTTTAGCAGTCATAGGTTTGATTGTTATTGTGATGTGCCTCTTAGGTTTTAGTGAGATACTGATGATTCTTTCTGCAGGTTTGCTGGTTATGTTGGCTCGTGCGACTCTTATGAAGAATCAACTTAACAGCTTGATAATTCTTCCATTGTTTGGCATATTTACTTCTGGATTTACACATATGAAGATGTTTCTCATCTTCCTGAAAATAGGAGCTATTCTTTTCGGTAGCGGATATGTTTTGTTTGCTTATCTAGATGGAGAGTTTATAAGTAATCTTGGATGGTTGACTCACCCAGATTTAGTTGAGGCGGTGGCAATCGGTCAGGTGACACCTGGTCCAGTACTATCGACTGCAACTTTTATTGGATATAAGTTAGGCGGATTTTATGGCGCAGCACTAGCGACATTAGGCATATTTTTGCCATCCTTCATCTATGTTTGGATTCTGCAGAACTTCATTGAGAAAATGAGAAAGTCTGTCCCTTTGAAAAACTTTCTTTCGGGTGTAAATGTGGCTGCAGTTGCAGCAATGGTTGCTGTTAGTATAGAAATGACACGATCAATAGTAATAGATTGGAAGACTGGATTAATTTGTGCCATTAGCTTCTTTGTTTATTTCTACTTTAAAGGAATCAATGCACTTTGGATTATACTCGGAGGAGGAGTTGCGGGTTTCTTGTTGTCTTTTTTCTAAATAGCTTAGCCTATTACAATTCCACGATGTTCTGCTATTCTGATCTTCTCAGCTTGTAACTGCTTGTAAGCAAGTAGTAACTGCTTTAGTCTTTCTTGATCATCCTCTTCGGATGCAATTTTGATTTTAGTTTCTAATGTCTCAAGAATTCTTTTCGCCTTGCGATATTTAAATCTTGCTATTGCTTGAAATGAATCATCCAAGTAATTTTTTTCTGGAAAAGGCTGATTCACAAGATGAACACCTTTGTCATCCCATGCTGCATAAGTATGAGGCGAGCTCATTAAATCTATAGCAATTTTTTGTTTGATTGGATCTTGATGATTTGAAAAATAATCAGTGGTTATTGATTCACCTTTTTCCAATCTATCAATTGCGTCTAAAATTATTTCTTTATAGGTTTTGTTGTCAAAGTATTCAATTACATCTACGATGCTACTATAAATGTATTCTGCTACAGTTACATTTCCTTCAGGGTCCTGTATAATATCAGAGCCATTGGTAATGATAATTCTTACGAGATCTTTTTCTTGATAGGCATCTCCAGTTTCAAATTGTCTTTGTTTTCTGGCAGTACCTTCTTTCTTTTCATAGTATTGTTCAGTCTCTTGCTGTTCGTAATCGTATTTATCTTCAGGCCATGGTGAATCAATTGGACCAGCTGGTTGACCATTTGGATTAGGGCCAGAGGAACCATCATCGAATGCTGAAGATTTGTTTTCCTGCATCTTTTTATCCCGCTCCTTTGCAAATTCGTTGCGCTGAATTGTTCTGCGAATTATCTTATTGGCTTCTTTGTGTAGAATGTCTTCATGAGTCCCCAAATGTCTGCTTGCCTGTTGGATGTAAGTCGACCTTTTGATTCTATCTTGAATCTTTGCAATTGATTCCACAATTTCTCTAATGATTGCAGATTTTTTAATTGGGTCATCTTTGGCTTCCTCTAGATATAAATCTAGCTTAAAAAGTATAAAGTCTTTTGCGTTTTCATCGACGTACTTTTTAAATTCATCATGCCCAACTTTCTTAACATAAGAATCTGGATCCTGACCATCGGGTAGAAGCGCAATTCTTGCATTTAGATCTTGTTCCAGTGCAAGGTCCATCCCACGCATGGCAGCTTTTATACCTGCATTATCACCATCATAAAGAATGGTTAGATTATCTGTGAATCTTTTTATTAATCTTAGCTGACCTTGAGTCAAGGCTGTACCAGAACTCGCAACTACATTTTCTATACCATTTTGGTGTAAGCTTATAACATCAGTGTATCCTTCTACCAGGATGCAGTTGTTTTCTTTACGCAATGCGTTTTTTGCCTGATACATTCCGTACAAGGTCTTTGACTTATTGTATAAAGTTGACTCTGGGGAGTTTATGTACTTAGGTGCTTTTTTATTTGTCTCTAATATCCTTCCGGCAAATGCGATTGGTTTACCACTTAGATTGTGTATGGTAAACATTACTCTGCCGTTGAAAAAGTCATTTCCTCTTTCGGTAACCAACCCTAGTTCCCTAAGAAATTCGCCATTGTATTGAGCTTTTTCTGCCTCATTTTTAAGATCAGTTCTTGCTTTGGTAGCATAACCCAATCCAAACTTATTTATGGTTGCTTCTCGGTAACCTCTTTCTCGGAAATAGGAGAGGCCAACCGTTTTTCCTTCTTCGTCATTGAGTAATTTATCAAGGAAGTATTTTTCTGCAAATTGGTTGACGATGGCAAGGCTATCTTTATGCTTTTTCTCTTCAGCATAGTTGTCATTGCCACTATCAGTTTCTTCTAATACAATATTGTATCGTTCAGCCAAAGCTCTAATAGCTTCTACAAAACTCATCTTTTCCACTTCCATCAGAAACTGAATTGAGTTACCTCCTTTTTGGCAACCAAAACATTTATAGATATTCTTTGAGGGAGAAACCATAAAGGATGGTGTCTTTTCATCATGAAATGGACATAGCCCCTTCATATTACTTCCAGACCGTCTTAGTTTGACAAAGTCGCCAACGACTTCCTCAACTCTCGCATGGGCGATTACATCTTGTATGGATTTTTGAGATATCACAAAACAAAAATAATGAAAGAAATGCGGAGATTTTCGATAAAGAAATATTTTAAGACAAGAAGTTACCAACAATGGGTGCCTGTATTATACAAACACCCACTGCGTCTTATTGTTTTATTAGCTTTCTATAAGCTCTTTTATCGTTTATTCTTAATTCCATTAGATAAATTCCTGGATTAAGCTGGCTTAGATCAATCGAAGCACCAGGGTTGTTAATCTTAGAAACAAATTTGCCTTGAGCATCATAAATCTTGATATTATCTAAAGGGGTATTGGTGTCAATAAATAACTCATTGATGGCTGGATTAGGAAACAGTGAAACTTGACTAAAAACTATATCTTCAGTAGAACTTTCAAAGCTTATTGATATTTCTTGTGTAGAAGCAAAACATTCATTTGCATCAGAAATCAAACAGTAATATATTCCTTCAGGAAGTCCCGAGATACTAGGGCCTGTACCAACTTCAATACCGAAGAAATCATACCATATATATTCATATGGAAAGGTACCTCCACTTACTTCGACATCTATTGCACCATCCATAGCCCCTGCTTGAGATAATTGGAAGTCTAATGTTTCGAGTGTAATTTCTTCAGGCTGTGTTATAGCGACAGAATCAGTTACGCTACAATCTCCATTTAAAACAGAAAAATAATAAACGCCAGCCATAAGGTTATCGACAAAGCCATTTTCATACACTACTTCAAGTGAGTCTCCTACTGTAACTTCATATGCTCCATCTGTAAATTCAAAACAAGAAACATTCTGAATATCAACTTCATAATCTAAATTTAATTCTACGGTCACCGATGTTTGGCAGGTGGTTGTATTTCCATAATTATCAATTGCTTCATATTGAAAAATGTTTACACCCGGTGATAAGCTAGATGGGAAGATGGTATCGACTGAGGCGATACCACAATTATCAGTTATAAATGGATCAGCAATTTGAAAATTTGCACAATCGGTAATTGTCACATCATCTTGACAAAATATCTCCGGAGGGAAAGTGTCAAGTACAGACAAAGTAATAATTGTATCTGCAGAATTTCCAACATTATCTATTGCTAATATTTGCACATCAACCTCATTTGTGCCGTCTGTACAAGTAATAGTTTCAAGAAAATTGAAATTTGAATCTACAGTAGATCCCGGGCAATTGTCAGAAGTTGCAAACCCAATTGAAAATTCATCTAATTCTCCCGATTCATTAATATATAAAGTTGGGCTTTCTATATCAAAAATAGATGGAGCTACATTGTCTGTGTAATTTATTCCTATTATTTCTTGTATCGAACAATTATCATTGTCAGTTATGATCACAGTATAATTTCCTTCATAAAAATTATCAGTAGGTATTATGAAAGTATAAGGTGGTGTTCCACCAATTGGATCAATCATTATTTCGGGTTCATCTCCAGGACATTCTGGTTGTGTGATTTCTATGTTTGCACCTTCTAAAGTACAACCAGTACCGTCGTTAATTATGAAACTTGTAGTAAAGGAGCAATCATTCGAATCGATTAAATTGACTGTATAGTCACCAGCTCCCAGATTTGCGAATAAGGCAATTGAGTCTGGAAGAGTCCCAAAACCAGCAACAGTATAGGGAGCTGTCCCTCCTGCAATAGTAACGCTAGCCATTCCATCAAATTCACCTGGATTCGAGGTGTTGACAGTGGCAATTGAAGCAGAAATTTCTTCTGGTTCAGTAAGAGATATACTAGTTGAATCTACACAACCATTTGAATCATTGACAATATATAAGTAATTACCGGCGGAGATATTTAAAATGGTATCATTGGTTGCCGTCATAGTTCCAAACTCTGGGGTTTGGAAAAAGCTATAATTTCCATTTCCTCCTGTAGCAGAAAGAAGTATTGAATCTACGGAACCTCCTGCACAAGCAATCGATCCTGTCACTGCTACTGATAGCTCTAAGATAGTAGGATCTGTCAATGTAAATATTTCTGTATAGGTACAAAGGTTTATATCTTCAATTGTAACCATGTAGGTGCCTTGATCAAGATTGTTTATTGTGGGCGTGTTTTCACCTGTTGACCAGTTTATAGATGTATAATCAGATGGTGAATCAAAAATCAAATCGATACTTCCATCATTAGCATTTGCACATGAGGGATTGGTGAAATTTGTTTCGTACTCTAAGTTGTTAGAAGGTAGGACAGTATAGGTTTCTATTATTTGGCAACCGCTTTGATCTGAAACTGTAACGTTATAGTCACCGGCATTTAATCCTGTGTTAATATTTCCAACAAAGTTGTTGCTCCAAGTAGAAGTCAAAGTGCCAGTACCTCCAGTTGTAAAAATTTCTATTGTGCCTAAATCATTGCATTGTTGATCTGTAACAATTACAGTTGTAACACTTATTGGACTTGGCTCAATTAAAGTATATGTATTTATTATTTCGCAATTATTATCGTCCGTCGTTGTAACGGTATAATTGCCCGCCGCTAGGCCTCCTTGACTTACTCCTGAAAATCCGTTGTCCCAATCATGAAAATAATTTCCAGTTCCGCCATTTGATGATAGTTCAATGGCTCCATCAAAATTTCCAGCGCAAGCAAGATCTTGTAGAATCGCATCAGTAGTTAATTCTAGCGGTTCAATAATATTTACGGTAGTGGTAAATTGTTCTCCCGCTGCATCATCAATTATTACGATGTTGAGGCCTGGGGTAAGTGAAATAGCAGGATTTGTTGTTTCTCCATTATCCCAATCAAAAGAATAAGGAGCTGTGCCTCCAGTAACATCAAGTAAAGCATAACCATCATCTTCGCCAAAGCATGAAATATCTATTTGATCCATGACAACAACAACCAAAGGTAGGGTCGAGGCACTTAATGTTGTAGGAAATTCTAATAGTTTCATTTTATCTAGACTATTGGATCCATTTCCATTGGCTATTATGGATGCAACATAAAATGTTAAATCTTGTCCATCTGGACCTGAAGGGGCAGTCCACTCAACATCATAGCTTACAGTAGTTCCTGCTCCAAAATTTTTGGCTGGACTATGTTCAAAATATGATCGCCCGCCCGA
>ENA-ORXT01000784-ORXT01000784.1-marine-metagenome-genome-assembly--contig:-NODE-784-length-47570-cov-11.999705_pt1 | contig 47570 bp, 41 predicted proteins | sample MGYA00237868_ERZ511482 | MGnify/ENA metagenome assembly ERZ511482
CCGCTTTTAGTATGATTCAACCTCTAATTACCGATAACAATACTCGGGTACGTTATGCTGCTGTCAGTCAACTAGATACTTTGGGGACAATAGACCAAGAAACCTCTTTAAAGATTTTACGCGATCGCCTGTTTAATGATCCAGAACCCGATGTCCAAGCAGCAGCAGCAGACGCGATTGGGGGTTTAAAATTAGTAGAAGCCTACGAAGATTTAGCGAATGTATATCACGACACTACAGAATGGTTAGTCCAGTTTAGTATTATCGCTGCTTTGGGTGAATTAGGAGAGCCTAGCGGCTTTGATCTGTTGTCAGAAGCTCTCCATTCTGATAATAATCTGTTACAGACCGCTGCGATCGGTTCTATGGGAGAATTGGGCGATAGTCGTGCGGTTTCTCTACTAACACCATTTGTCGATCATGAAGACTGGCAAATACGTTATCGTCTCGTTCAAGCTTTGGGCAGATTAGGAGGAGACGAGGCAAAAGCAATCATTACGAAACTGGCAGATGATGAATTTGAGCAGGTGGCTCAAGAAGCGAAGAATAATCTATAACTGTTGTAAGGCAAATTAGCAATCTGAAAATATATTCTGAAAATATATATATTGTTTTTCTTGATGAGTAAGGACAAGTAGCTTTTAGCTACAAATGTATAATTATAATTTACTCCAAGTCATCTTAATTCTCTATGCGAATAGAGGTAGTCTAAAAAAACTGATGTTATAAAGTAGACAGTCTTGAAAGATTATATTATTGGTTATTATCTATGTCTACTATTGAGCAAATTAAACCTGCCAGTAAAGCAGATGTAATTATTTACGTACCTTATTATTCTAAAAATAAACATAGTTGGCTACCTCATGCGATCGCCTTATACAGAGAAGGCTCTTTAGAGGGAGAACGTCAAATTGAAGGCGGCGAAGGTATTCCCTTTGTAGCTAGCTGGTATGTATCAAAACTTCCTTCAGAGTTGACTCGTTGTCGTTTACAGTTTGATGGGCAAGCTGAATTGAGCTATGAAGCAACTTTGTCCAACTCGGAGTTTATTGATTACCTAATTGATGTCATCATGAGTTTTAAGAGTTCAAAGAAAACTGATTTTTCTCAAAGTTTTTATCGTAAATTGCTACGCTTTGAATAGAATCGAATAAACACAAACATCAATCAGGAGTGAGGGCGTGGCCACATCTGCTAAACATCTTCTAATAGCTTCCACCGAAGCCTATTGTGGTAAATCGGCGACCATTCTCGGTCTGAGCTATTTGGCTCAGGCAAAAGACATCTCAATTGGTTATGGTCAACCTTTGGCAACCGATTTTAGAGAAAGTTCAGAAGATCCAGTACCAGCAGAAGATGCCAAAATTCTAGCTTCTGCTTTGGGTTTGTCCCCCGAGCAGGCAAAGCAACCGCTAATAACTTTAGATCGTCATACGATCGACAAAAGATTGCGAGGTAGCGATCGCCAAGACTATAGCGAAATGGTGAGAGAATATATAGCCCAAATTGAAGGAGAGCTAATCTTTTTAGAAGGATCTAGTAATCTTTGGGAAGGGAGCATCTTTAATCTTTCTGTGCCAGAGATTGCAGAATTGGTTGATGCCTCAATTTTGCTTGTGGCTCGCTATCATCCTCAACTCTTAGTAGGGAGTCTTTTGTCCGCTAAGAAATTTTTAGGCGATCGTCTCTTAGGTGTAATCGTTAATGATGTTCCTCCAGAAGAATTTAGTACCGCCTCTGAGACGATTAAACTTTATTTGGAAGAGCAGCATATTCCCGTCTTGGGCATGATTCCTAAAGATCGGATTCTCAACAGCGTTAGTGTTAAGGAACTGGCAAAACGTTTGAATGCCGAAGTTTTGTGCTGTGCCGAACATCTAGACTGGATGATTGAAAGTTTGAGTATCGGAGCGATGAACGTTAATTCAGCTTTGGGATATTTTCGCCAGAGAGAGAATATGGCTGTGGTCACAGGAGGAGATAGGACTGAGCTACAGATGGCAGCTTTGGAAACATCGACTCACTGCCTAATTTTGACTGGTCGCATTCCACCCAAAGATATTATTATTGAAAGAGCAGAAAGTCTAGAAATTCCTGTATTGTCGGTCAATACTGACACTTTGACTACCGTAGAAGTCGTAGACAACGCATTTGGCAAGGTTCCTCTCCAGGAAGAGATGAAAGTACGTCAAATTAAGCGCTTGATGAAGCAAAACTTCGATTTCGATCGATTACTAAAATATATTGGTTTAGAAGTAGCTAAATCAGTTTAGTCTCAGGTTAAGATAGCTTATTAAAGTTTGGTATTTATAATGACAATCAAGTTGAAAGTTCCCAGTATGGTTTGTGACGGTTGCGTAGATAATGTCAAAGAAGCTATTACTACTCATGAGCCTGAAGCAAAGGTAGATATAAATTTGGATACGAAACAGGTAGAGGTAGATACAAAAGCGTCAGAAGAGTCAATTAGGCAGATTATTACGGCTGCTGGTCATACAGTTGAATAAACTGAAGTTGTTCTTTTGAACTTGCGTGTAGAGACTACGTAAATTTGATGAAGCTGTCTGACGTTTGTTTGTTATCGATCGACGTCATATACACAATATAAATGCCTTAACTTTAATTAGCCAAGGCATTTTTTGTTAAAGAGATTGGTTGGCGATCGCAATCCGAGCAAGCAGCTCGATCTCAGCGATTTTGTGAAATCAAAACAATCATACGATTTTTTATTCTTTTGACCAGTCGGGGCATTCTGTGCCTTCATAACCAGTCGGATGCATGGCACAAATCAATAAGTTGCCATTGTAAGCTTGTCCATGATAGTTAATACAGTTGATGCAGGCAGGATGACTTTCACTAGAGGGAGTATGATAATCAACTCTGGTAAAATCATCATCGATGAATTCTTCCCAATCATTTGATAGTGCAGCGTCTATCTCATCACTAGTAGTAATGATGACCTCAACAAACTCTTGGACAAAAGTATCAACTTCTCGAACGAAGCTGTTGGGTAACTGTTCTACAAAAGAGCCGAAGTTATCACTTACCTCATCTACTAATGATTCAGTTGCTTCTGTCACCTCAACCAAAAACTCCTCCATTTCGGCTGCGGTTTTCTCAACCTGCTTCCACCACCGATCTTGCCAATCATTCATAAATTAACCTTGTTAACAGATATCATTTAGTCTCTTAATAATAAGTCTAGATGCTTATCACATTTCTTTTCTAAGACGGCGTAGCTCTTCTTGAAGAGACTGCACCTGCTGTCGGAGATCGTCACTTCCCGCCTTGTTTGCCCCAGGTTTCTTAGTCTCAACCGATGAGGGTGCTTCTCCTTCATCGACAATCTCAATACGACGGGGTTCTTTCTCGCTAGCGGAACTACCACTATTGCCTGGAACAGTTTCCTGTTGTGCCTGCTCCATCAAATCGTCAACAAACTTACGGGCTTCTTCGGTACTCATCTCGCCCCTTTCTGCCATTTCTTCTGCTAATTTTTGCGCTTGAACTCTCAAGTCTTTAACAGTGTCGTTGGCTTTCTCTTGGGCATAGGAGGCAAAACCAACTCCCATGTAAAAAGCTTTTTTGGCAATATCTTCAAAATTAGCCATTTGTCTTTCTCCGATTTCCCTATGGTCTACTCATAGTGTAATACGATCGCTAAAATTGGAGAATTACGGTTAAAGTGCGGAATTCCCCATTAAAATTAAACTCTTTACGTAAATAAACAATAAATCCTATGGATGGATCGAGCCATCGGGCAAAATTGCTCCAGTAAGCTTAACGGCAGTTATCTTGACCATAATCTTATTGCTAAAACCAACTTTTGCTCCGTTTAAGTTTGCCCCACTCAGATCTGAACCACTCAGATCTGCCCCAATAAGATTAGCCTCTCTTAGATCGGCATTGCGTAGATTAGCCTGAAGCAGGTTAGCACCTTTTAAATTAGCACCCTGCAGGTTAGCCTCTTCTAAGATAATTTTGTGTAGAAAAGTATCGCTCAAATCCGAATAGGATAAGTTAGCCTGAGATAAATCCCGCCCAGAGAAATCTTTTTCCTTAAAATTAGACTTGCTTAAGTCTGCTCCTCGGAGATCTTGAGAAAAGGGGCGACGAGTTGCTTTTTCAGCAGGTTGACTATAGGTAGAAGTTGATGGTTTGCTGGTTTCGCGAAAATCTCGATAGCCATCTTGTCTCGTACTTTGCCCACTATCCTGACTAGTATAATAGTCGCGGTAATTCCAATGGCGAGGTTGTTCGTAATTTCGACTGCGATTTTCGTGCGGACGAGTATATGTTCGATCGCGGCTTCTCGTCTCGCTATAGGGCGCACTATAGGTAGAATAGCGATCTCGATCGCTGTTTACATGCCGATCCGATTGGTGGGATTGGCGACTGTTCTGACTTTTCTGAGTAGAAGTGCGGGAATATGTTGGAGTTTTTGATTTTTGTTTACTTTGCGCGGGCTTATGTTGACGATGATAGGTACGTAAAGAATCTCTCGCCTCATTAATCTGCTGGATTTTTTCCACAGATTTTTTCACCAGTCTTTCATTGTCTTGGGGAACACGATCTGGATGCCAAACAAAGACCAAATCCTTGTATGCTTGGTTAACTTCTTCCAGAGATGCACCTGGTTCTAATCCCAAGACTTTATAGTGTTGTGCTAGGTTTTGAATCACGATGGCAATCCTTCCTCAAGTGTTTCCTATGTTTAACTCAAACTACTGGCTAGCGGTAGTGCCTAAATTTACCAATTAATTTTAATTTTAGAATAGTTATTTCTAGAATTCAGGAGCCTAATAACTCTTCATTATTATATGTATTAATATTTTTTATGTAAGTTTGTACTTCGATTTGTAAACAAATTCGTTGTTTCAACTGATTATACTTGGCAGATTAGGCTTGTTCCAAGTCGCCTTTTCGCTACCTAAAATACGGTTAACCCTAATTATTTGAGTCAGTTGAATGGCAGTTGGAAACGATCTCTCGGACGATAAGGTCGCTGTTCTTTGGTAAGATGCCCGTGACCGAAAATTAGGAAAATAAGATGGCAGATACAAAAGGTGCAGATGCAGTAGATAAGGCGATCGCTCAAGGTCTCGATCTAGACGGTTCAAAGATTCCAGCCAACAAACTAGATTTATATAATAAGGTTATGGGTTTTGAGGCGGGTAGGCAGCGTAGCGGAGTCACTAACACCATGCGATCGCGTATTGTCCGCATTGGCGTAAAACATCTACCTCAAGCTGAATTGAATCAAATGCTGCTCGATGCAGAATTCCCCCCCTTGAAAGATAAGGAAATTGCTTTTTACTATGGCGGAAAATAGCTAGGAGACTGGGGAGACTGGGAGACTAAAACAACTCAGTCTGTATTTGTTCTGGAGTTTTTGGCTCATAACCCAGATGGCGATAGGTTTTAGCGGTGACTGTCCGACCTCGATGGGTACGGCTCAAATAACCATTTTGCAGTAGATATGGTTCATACACTTCCTCGATCGTTTTGCGGTCTTCCCCCGTGGCTGCGGCGATCGCTTCCAAACCAGCAGGACCACCATTGAACTGCTCGATAATAGTGTTAAGCACCAGACGATCCGTCCAGTCTAAACCTTCGGCATCGACATCAAAGAGACTCATGGCAATAGCAGCTAATTCTTCGGTAATTTGTTCGGCTTTTTCTACCTGAACGTAATCTCGAACTCTTCTAAGCAAGCGATTGGCAATACGAGGCGTGCCACGAGAACGACGAGCAATCTCGATCGCCCCTGCTTCGGTGATAGTCGCCTTGAGAATTTCTGCTGTCCGCTTGACGATCGAGGTCAATTCATCTAGCTCATAGAAACGTAGTCTTTGGATAATGCCAAAGCGATCGCGTAGTGGCGAAGAAAGCGCCCCTGCTTTGGTAGTTGCCCCGACTAAGGTAAAGGGAGGCAAGGGAATACTGCGGGTTTTGGCGGTTTGTCCCTTGCCAATCGTCACGTCGAGACGGAAATCTTCCATAGCGGGATAGAGCAACTCTTCCGTCATGCGGTTGAGACGGTGAATCTCATCGATAAAGATAATATCTCCTGGCTTTAAGCTTACCAGCAGCCCCGTAATGTCTCTAGGACGCTCTAGAGCAGGAGCAGAAGTGATTTTGCAGTCTACTCCCATTTCTGCCGCCAAAATTAAGGACATAGTGGTTTTACCCAGTCCTGGTGGTCCGTATAGCAGCAGATGATCTAAAGGATCTTCCCTACCTTTAGCAGCAGCGATCGCCATATTTAAAATCCCCTTAAGCTTTTTTTGCCCAATATAGTCCGCTAGCTTCTGGGGACGAATTTTATCTTCGTTGTTTTCCTCTCTATTATTTGCCTGGGGAGAAAGTAGGGTAACTTCGTAATTCCGCTTGGGTTTGGTAGACTTACGTGGTTGCTGGGGAGTTTGCTGCGAGTCGGAAGATCTTTTTATTGCCATTGTGATTCTGTGGCTGAGGAAATCAATTCTTGAACGATTGTACTGCTAGATAATTTTTGTAAGATTGTTTCAAATAGTGAAGATAGGTAGTATCTAATTGTAATTCTTAATTTGTTAGCCTTCTGTCGATAAATATTATTTACACTAGTGAGCTTAAAACAAAACTGCCTATTGTTATAGTACAAAAAAACTATTATCTTAAAACAATCGAACGGTTAATTGCGATCGTCAAATAAAAACTAATGTTAGCTACAAAAGATGAGTGAAATTAAGCCACATAATAGAATTAATGATATTATCCTCGCTCCTCTAGAAAGACCCGCTCTACAGTGGCTAGCTGCTCGAATGCCCACCTGGATTAGTCCAGATCTGCTTACGGTAATCGGTATTGTCGGCGCGATCGCAATTTTATTTGGCTATCTGCTATCAAACCAGTCTTCAGGATTTCTCTGGCTGTGCAGTTTGGGTTTTGTCGTCAATTGGTTTGGTGACAGTTTAGACGGAACTTTAGCCCGCTATCGCCAAATTGAACGACCCAAATACGGATTTTTTGTCGATCATACCGTCGATTCGTTTAACGAGGTTTTAATTGTTCTCGGTTTGGGCTTGTCTCCCTACGTTTCTTTCAACATTGCCTGTCTGGGATTGATTGGCTATCTTCTGATGTCCATTTTGGTCTATATCCGCACTTATGTGAATGGAGTCTTTCAAATTTCCTACGGCAAATTTGGACCAACTGAAGTTAGGCTGGTGCTGATCTTGCTCAATACCATGATGTTCTTTGTGGGTATTCCTCAGGTCGATCTGCCTTTTGTGCAAACCATATATGACATTCCCATCGCTCTTATTGCTCTGATATTAGTCTATCTATACGTTGCTGGCTCGATTAAAGATGCTGTTAAGTTAGCCAAACTAGAGCCATAAAAATAATCGTCCTAATATTAAACTAACTGTAGGTAGTTCTCGATTGTCGATATTTTAGGAGTAACTTGATGCGTTTGACTGTTCCCACCAACATGATGGAGTTCTTTCGTAAGAGTGAGGGCAAATGGTACACCGAGAGGAGTGTACATCACTTTGACGTGGTGGCAGATGAATCTGGCGAGTCAAATCTAATTGTTAAGGTGATTGAGCCTGACGATCCTAGAGTCAAACATGCCTGCGAGTTACAGCGAATCGATCCGCAACGGGCAACTGGCGGTGGTAGCTTTAGCTGGCAGGATAACCTTGAGGAGAAAGAACCAAATCCTAACTATGCTGCCGTTTTAATTGACGTTCCCGATGATGATTCGGGTCGGAGTGGCAAATTAATTCGCGACAAAGGCTACCTAGATGGTTTGCCCGTAGTTAGTCGCTATTGGTTTGGCGAAGACGGTATTCTAACTATTAATACCGATTACGACAACAATCAGGGTCAAGAGAGATGCTGGTTTTTAACCGATGATTTTCGCGTTAGGGTCAGCACGATTCAAATGCTCAATGGCGTAAGTCTCATGGCTTATTGTTCCGAGCGCCGTTGCGTTTCCCCAGATGACGTTAGGAAAATGGCTTTGAGTCATTCTGAGTCAAATTAATCTATTGAATGGCGATCGCAATTTATCGCTCTAGACAAAATAGCGATCGCCAAACCTTTAATCTTCTTAGACAGAAAGTCTAGTTCCTATCGTATTTGGAGACAACCAATCGACTAAATTGGCAGCAGTAAAACTGAAAAGCCAGAAATGCGTAGTTCGTCATCAGATAACTCTTGGAACTCTTTGTTTAAAGCGCTACGAGGAATGGGTAGTTGCTGCCAACGTTCATACTGAACCTCTTTGACCTCAAATCCAGATTCTTGAAAAATTTCCAGCATTTCTTCACAGCGAATGCGGTTGGTATAAATGCCCGAACGATCGACAAATTTTGATTCCCAGAAATTCTCTTTGAACCGAAGGTTATTTAAGGAGTTATCTAGGTGATCTTTTAAATCCACGGTATGAGAACAAACACCATCATCGCTAATAACTCGGCGAATTTCCTGCATAATTTCTAAAAATTCTGCTTTCCGAACGTGTTCTAGCACGGCATGAGACCAGACAAAATCGACTGAATGCTCATCTAGAGTTTGCAACGAAGCTAATCCTGATGTCAGATAAATCCCGCCACAGTCTGCCATTATTTCCGAAAAAGATTGATTGGATTCAATTTGCGGTGCTGGCAATCCCTGCTGTGAAAGATAAGAAACCATTGCCTGATAGGATTGAGGATTTTCGATCGCAAAATTATCGACATCAATCATGTACGTATCCTGTCCGCCATGACTACGACAGATCTGAGCTGAAAATAAAGAATTCCCAGGACCTAATTCGAGGCTAGTAAATCCTGGTTCCAAATGTTTTGCTTGGGAGACGCGATCGAAATGTCCTGCAAAAACCTGATGAGCATATTCTGGAACCTCCATTTGGTCGTACTGGAAAAAGCCGATGGATTTCCAAAATTTATCGCCAACGGGCAGTCTATATATAGCCATTTTTGAGCCTACTTTCAACCACCAAGGCATAACCTCTTTGATCGATTTGAAAGGAACGTAATTTTTAATAAACTCTTTAAAATTCATCGTTGTTAAATCAATTTTCAATAAATGCTTGATAGAAATTGATTATACGTGCTACAAGACTACTATTCAGTTAATACTTGTGTATTCAGATTTAGAAATTGGCAATAGCTATCGATAAATCAAGTTCAATTAGATTAACTGATGTTTAACTGCTAGAATCAACGGGATTTTCATCTGACTCAAGAGTGAGATCTTGCCAGGGAGAGTAGCGCTGAGCATAATAGCCCAATATTTCAGCAGTTCTTTCTCGATCGATGACGGATTGAGATTCATAGATAATTTCTAAGGCTGCCACTTGACTTTGATAATAGTCAAATTTTTCGGACGGATCGTGCGAGATCGGACGCATAATTAGATTAGTTCCGACTCCTGCTATTTGGCGCAAATGAGCTGCGACTTCTCGATACACTGCTAGGGGTAGTTGGGGGCAAGAAAGATGCTGGGTCTGTCTGTGACTGCTGGCTAGATCCATAAGTTTGCTGGCTTTTAGTTAAGTATAGGGGCTATTTCTCAATGGTTTTGCGTCTATTTTCCCACCTTATGCCAACCATAGAGATGATAAATCTCGAATAGTGGGACATAATCATTGCATAATATAAAGATATGCTAAGAGTTTTGTTTGAATAAATCGCTTAAAAAGATTGGATAACTGTAAGATCTCTTAGCTGAATAATATTGTTAGATAGAAAAATTAATACTAGATTATGAAAACTGTTTCCGATAGTAAAAGGGCGTTCCATAGTGCTTATCCTCGACCAATTAACTCTATCTATCGTCGAGTGAACGAAGAGCTGCTGGTAGAGATGCACCTACTATCAGTGAACTCTGATTTTAAACCCGATCCAATTTATTACTTGGGAATCGTCACTTCTTTTGAGCGTTTGATGCAGGGTTATCAGCCAGAAGCAGACCGAGAAAAAATCTTTGATGCTCTTTGTACTTCTACCGATGGCGATCCACAGAACTACAAATCCCAAGCTGGTGCCCTTTTGGCTCTAGCTAAGGATAAATCGATTGATGAGCTTGTGGAATGGTTTGGCAATCCTACAGCAGACGAGGCTGCTGGCTATATCGTCGAGCCAATCAAGGCGATCGCTAGTAACGACAATTTCAAATATAGTCGCCTATTTGCAATCGGCATTTATACCCTCTTAGAAGAATGCGATCGCGAAGTCGCTCAAGACCAGGAAAAATGTAATGAAGTCGTAGATCGGATTGCCGATAAGCTCAGTATCTCTAGCGACAAAATGAAGAAAGACCTCGATATCTATCGCGGTAGCTTAGAGAAAATGGAGCAGCTACTCAAGGTAATTGAAGATGTTTTAGAGGCGAGTCGGAAACAGAGAGAGAAAAGAGAGCAAGAAAAACTTGACAAGCTGGCTAAAAAAGATGAGCCAGCTAAAGACCCCGAAGCGGAGTCGGCAACCGCAGAATAGTTTGGGTCTAAATCGATCTAGGACGATCGATCCTTCTCGGTTGAGAACTTCTCGGTTTAACCATCCTGAAGCTGCTCGTAATCGTCAGATTTTTGGCTCAAGTTGTTGATCTTATTAATAATTTGAGTCGGGTTCATGGACTTGAGCAGATATTCATCCACTCCACATTTGGTAAATTTTTGCCATTCATCATGTTCGAAGCGATCGCAAAGCAGGGATACCCGCGTGTAGTCAGATAGAGAAGCATGAGAGATCGCATTAACTACGTTTTCTACGTCCATCACCGAGCAGTCTCGGTCGATAATGACGATTCTTGGCTGCAGTAGTTCGATCTGACTAACCGCCATTGCTGAATCCATCAGCCAGACTACCTGATAATCAATTGTATTGAGTAGCTGGCAGATAAAAGTGGCGCTAGCCTCATCCTCGGTGATTAAGACGATAGTTTGGGAGCTAGCATCGTTGTTGGAGGTAGAATTTGCCGAAGTAATGGTGTGCAGCTTCGGAGGCGCTTTTTCGGGGAGATAAATGGTAAAGATAGAACCTTCTCCCAGAGCTGATTCTATTTCAATTACTCCCCCATGTAGCTCGATCAATTTTTTAGTTAGAGCCAACCCTAAGCCAGTACCACCGTGAACTCGCTGACGTACGTTTTCAATTTGTTTAAACTTCTCAAACAGCATAGGAACTTCTTCAGGAGCAATACCAATTCCCGTATCTTCAATTTGAAAAATTACCTGATGCTGTTCTCGCCATACCCGCACCATCACTTTCCCTCGCTCTGGAGTGAACTTGATGGCGTTGCTGAGGATATGAAAGATAATCTCTTTTAGTCTAATCTCATCGGCAAAAAAACCATTTTTCTCAGGCTCGATGCTAATTTGCGATCGCAGCTCAATTTTTTTGGCTAGGGCGCTTTCCTGTAACAGCTGTAGGGAATGCTTAACGACTTCAGGCAGAGATACCTGCTTGATTTCTAACAGATGCTTGCCCGATTCAACATCAGAAAACTCTAAAATGTTATCGATCAAAGACAGTAAATGTCTGCCGCTTTGCTGAATCAGATGCAGATATTCGTGCTGCTTTTCAGGGGACAGGCGCATCTTTTCTTTTGCCGATGACCACTGTAGTAGGGTACTCGATAAGCCAATTACGCAGGTCAGGGGGGTTCGCAGCTCGTGACTCATGCTGCCCAAGAAATCGTGCTTGGACTTACTAGCTGCTTCGGCTGCAATTAGAGCATCTCTTAGCTGTTGGGACTGAGTTTCTACCTGCTGTTCGAGTAATTTCTTTTGCTGCTGTAGCTGCTGATAGGACTGATGATTGAAAATAGCGATCGCCAAATATTCAGCAATCTGACGCAAAAACTGGATATCTTGATGCTGCCAAGTCCTAGGTTCGCACTGGTGGGCGATAATTAATCCCCATAGCTGTCCCGCAACGTTGATAGGAGTAACTACTTTTGCTTTGACCTGTAATTTGGTCATTAGGGACTGTAGGCAGGGGTCTAAATTCGGATTGGCACTGAGGTCATTAATTACTAAGCCAAAACCCTGACGATATTTCTTTCTACACTGCGTATTTTTGCCCCAGCAGTTTTCTTCCTGAAGATATAGTGTCGAGACTATGTCGTTGCTCCTTCTCGCCTCATAAGCGATTGTATCCAAGGTTTTAGCTGGTCGATCGGTTAAATGACCCGACTCTAAAGAAGCTCCGAGCTGATAGACTACAACCCGATCCGATTCGAGAAAATCGCAGCTACGATTAATTGTCGATTGAATAATTTCCGATAAATTTAGGTTTTGACCGATCTGAATCTTAATTTGTTCGACTATTTTCTCTTGTTCTACTTGATAATGCAGTAAGTTTTCCATTGGGGGGGTAGAGTAATGGCTATGGTGACGTTCCGCTTGCTCTGCACTATCGATCAGCAGCCTAACTGTCTGGAAGATAAGATCTGTCGAACTATCTCGATTTGAAGTTAGTTTGTTTATAAAATCGGCGCGCAAACGATCGATCGTCGAAATATTCCACTTATGCCTATAACCAAACTGGATTAATTTATCGGCGATCGGCTCTGAGTCGAAAATCAGGCTCACTTGGTAAGTTTTGGCAGCTAGATTTTTTTCCCGATAGAGAAATGCATTAAATTTTGGAGTTATTAACAAAAAGAACTCTTCTGTTTCTGATTGTTGTGAAATATGTTTTTTTACGTCTTTCTCTAGTAGCTTAATTAATGTGTCTTCCGTAAACAATTGAGTTTCATCTTGAGATGCCATGTTCGACCAAAGTTCGGCAAGCTGTTGCCAAACACGATCGCAAACATTTTTTTTAAAGATTGGGGAAGATGGATAACTCGACACAATTAGAATCCAGTAAATAAGACAATTTTCTTCTGTGTTCAGCTTGGCTTATTTTAGTCAGCTTCGACTGAACCGTAACTATTTCTCAAGATTAGATATTTGCCTGAAACTATGCATAAAATCGCTGCGCTTCCTGGAGGATGGAATCCTAATACTGAAGGAGTAATCTTTGTCGAACAGTCTCCTGCACCAATCATTTTTTTAACCTATGCTGACACCGATATTCAAACTCTTGCTGCTGCACAGACAATTTTACCAGCAGGATTTTCTGAAATTAGAGTAGCTAACTTACTTAATTTACAGCAGCAGCTAAGTATAGACGTATACCTCGAATCTGTAGTCTCGAAAGCTCGCATTGTTGTGCTACGTCTGTTGGGTGGAAGTGCTTATTGGTCTTATGGGTTCGAGCAGATAAAAGAGGTCGCTAAGGCAAATAATATTGCGCTATTCGTCTTGCCTGGAGACAATGCTCCAGATTTAGATTTGATTAGTCACTCTACCGTTTCTTTAGCTGCCGTGAACCAACTATGGCAATATTTGTTAGAGGGTGGTCGCGATAATTATGTCAATGCTTTGCAATATATTAGTAATATTTGCCTACAAACAAATTACGACCCAAAAGCACCAAAGCCAGTTCCCGAACTAGGCAAATATACACAGAAAGAAACGCTGATTTCTGAGATGCGATCGGGTGATAAAGTAAGTGTCAAAGACAGAAATTGCCGTTGCGGAATATTATTTTATCGCTCTCACTATTTAGCAGGAAATACCGTACCGATAGATCGACTATGTGCCTCTTTAGTCAAATACAATTTAGATCCTCTGCCTATATTTGTTTCTTCATTAAGAAATATAGAATTACAGCAACAGCTGTTAGCTTTATTAAAAAAAAATAAAGTCAAATTATTGCTCAACACCACTAGTTTCTCCTTAGCAAAAATTGGCGAATCTGCTCAAACGGAGTTTTGGTCGAGATTAAATGTACCCGTGCTTCAGGTAATTTTAAGCAGCAGTACAGAAGCTCAGTGGTTGGATAGTCCTCAGGGATTGATGCCGAGGGATGTAGCGATGAATGTTGCTTTGCCTGAAGTAGACGGCAGAATTATTACCAGAGCAATTTCTTTTAAATCAGTACAGACTTGGAATGAGAAATTAGAAACCAATGTAGTTGTCTATCAGCCCATAAGCGATCGCCTGGATTTTGTTGCCGATTCTGCAGCTAACTGGATCGATCTAGGTAATACTCCCGTTACCGACAGAAAAGTTGCTTTAATCTTGGCTAACTATCCCAATAAAGACGGCAGAATTGCCAACGGCGTGGGCTTAGATACACCAGAAAGCTGTATTAAAATTATTGAAGCTCTAGAGGCAGAGGGATACAGCATTACAGATCTGCCGAAGACGGGAGATGAACTGATCCAGCGCTTGACCAAAGGCATTACCAACGATCCAGAAAGTCGAAATAATCGTCCTAGCTATCAAAGTTTGCCAATAGAAGCATATCAGCAGTACAGCAGGGCATTACCTGAAGCAGTACAGCAGGGCATTATAGACAGATGGGGCAACGTAGAGACGTATCATAATACGTCTATAAAAATTCCTGGGATACAGTTAGGGAATATTTTTATCGGCATTCAGCCATCGAGAGGTTACGATCGCGATCCGAGCCTCAATTATCACGCACCCGACCTCGAACCTACCCATGAATATTTAGCCTATTACCACTGGTTACGCAGCAGCTTTGGGGTTCAGGCGATTGTTCACGTGGGCAAACACGGCAATTTGGAATGGCTACCTGGCAAAAGTCTGGCGCTGTCGGCAAACTGCTATCCTGAGGTTGCACTACAGACTATCCCGAACCTCTATCCCTTTATCGTCAACGACCCAGGAGAAGGATCTCAAGCAAAACGGCGATCGCAAGCGGTAATTATCGACCATCTAACTCCACCCCTAACTCGCGCCGAACTTTATGGGGGATTAGAAAAACTTGAGGCTCTAATTGACGAATACTACGAAGCTCAAAGTTTGGATCCGACAAGACTCAAAATTATTAGCGATCGCATTACCAAATTAGTACAGCAAGAAAAGCTAGATGAGGATTTAGGAATAAAACCTACGGATACCAAAACCCTAGCGCAATTTCTTACCGTTGCTGATGGCTATCTTTGCGAACTAAAAGAAGCACAGATTCGTGATGGCTTACATATCTTTGGTCAATGTCCAGAGAAAGAGCAGCTACGAGATTTAATTATTGCGATCGCTCGTTCTCCTAGTTATGGTCGTCTGGGTTTAACTCAGGCTTTAGCCAAGGATTTTGGTTTGGATTTCGATCCACTGTTAGGCATAAACCACGAATTTAACCCTTGTATAGACGCAACATGTTTCGTCTCTACTGACTCTGAAAACGCAGACAATCAAGCAAAAAAATACATCAAACAACTACAGGAGGCGAAAAATGCGGGAGATGCGATCGCTATCTTGGAAGAAATTGCGATCGAACTGGTAGACGAGCTGATTGAAAATAAACCCCTAACCTCTACACGGGGTTGGCATTGCCAAGTTCCTAAAATGCCTACTACCCAAACGCAACTCCAGTGGATCGAAGCAACTCTCTTCCCAAATCTAATTCAAAGCGATCGCGAAATTATCAATTTACTTCGGGCTTTAGACGGTCAATATATACCTAGTGGAGCATCGGGCGCACCAACTAGGGGTAGACCAGAGGTACTGCCTACAGGACGAAATTTCTATTCCGTTGATATTCGAGGAATTCCCACCGAAACCGCTTGGGAAGTGGGTAGCAACGCAGCAGAAGTGCTAATCGAACGCTATACCCAGGAAAATGGCGAATATCCCAAATCTCTGGCAATTTCAATCTGGGGAACCTCAACCATGCGGACTGGGGGAGACGATATCGCTCAGGTAATGGCGTTGATGGGAGTTCGACCAGTATGGGACGGCATTTCTCGGCGAGTCGTTGATTTTGAAGTGTTGCCCGCCTCAATTATGAACCGTCCGAGAGTAGATGTAACGGTTCGTATTTCAGGCTTCTTCCGCGATTCATTCCCCAATATTATCGACCTGCTTAACAAAGTTACTCAGACAGTTATAGAACTACCCGAAGCAGAAGACATTAACCCTTTGGCCGATCGCGTTCGGCAAGAACAACAGCAGCTAGAAGCCGAGGGAATAGAGTCAGTTACAGCCAAAGCAAGAGCTAGCTACCGTGTATTTGGCTCAAAGCCAGGAGCATATGGGGCGGGGATGCAGGGTTTAATTGAAGCGCAAAACTGGCAGAGCGATGAGGATTTGGCAAGAGCCTATTTGAACTGGAGTTCCTATGCTTATGACGGCACTGGCAGGGGTTCTGCTGCCCCAGAGTCGTTTAAAAAACGTCTCAAGCAGCTACAGATCGTTCTGCACAACCAGGACAATCGCGAACACGATTTGCTCGATTCTGATGATTACTATCAGTTTCAGGGAGGAATGACGGCTGCGGTACGGAGTCTGACGGGAAAAAATCCTGAAGTATACTTTGGCGATAATTCCCAACCGAGTAACCCCAGGGTACGAAAATTAACCGAAGAAATAGCTAGAGTATATAGATCGCGAGTTGTTAATCCTAAATGGATTAAGGGAGTCATGCGTCACGGCTATAAAGGGGCGTTTGAAATGGCTGCCACGGTAGATTATCTATTTGCCTATGATGCCACGGCTAACTGCGTTGCCGATCATATGTATGAGGGAGTAGCTAAGGCTTATATTTTTGACCGCGAGGTACAGGAATTTATTCAGAACAAGAATCCTTGGGCATTAAGAGATATGTCCGAAAGACTATTAGAAGCCCACCAGAGAGGACTCTGGCAAAACGTCGAACCACAGACGATTGATGACTTAAAAGCGATCGCCAATCAATCGGAGGGAGTAATTGAAGAAATATAGTCGTGTTTTCGTCGATCTGAAATTCTACAAATAATCTGAAATTCTACAAATAATAGATCCGCAGCTAAACTGGATCGTGCTCTCAACCTTCCTTGTCTATGTCTAACCTCAAAGAATTATCTAAACCCAATTCTGACATTAATGACTACGAGTGGGGAATTACTCCCCAGCCTGTTAAATCGACTATTGCCCAGCTACAAAAGCTGATTCAGCAACAGCAAAAAAATCTCGACATTCTCGATCGTGAAAATAAATGGTTGAGAAACCAGCTTGAAATAACTTTAGACAAGCCCAATCGTCCTCATGTGCCAACCTTGCCCGAAGTTATACTCTGGACGGCTATTGGGGTAATTCTGACGGCTGCGGGAACGTTTATGCCCGCCTCAAGTTTTGCTGCCCCCTGGTCGTGGTGGGGTCATGGATTTGGCGTACAGGCTTTGGGAGTTAGCTATCAAATCGGCGCAGTCTTGTTGACCGCCTGTGTGGGAGGTAAGAATGCTGCCCTGCTGTCTCAGGTAATTTATATTCTCTTAGGTCTTCTGGGTTTACCAATCTTCGATCGCGGCGGTGGTTCGATCTATCTACAGCAACCCCATTTTGGTTATCTGCTGGGATTTGTCGTCGGTGCATGGCTTTGTGGCTGGCTAGCTTTTCAAAGTCTGGCTAAATTTGACACTCTATTGGCTAGCTGCGTGGCGGGATTGATTGCAATTCATGCTGTCGGGATAACTTATCTGACGGTAATGTATTTTGTTACTGGTTTGGGAGCAGAAATAGATTCTTTGATGCAGGCGATCGCTATTTATTCTCTTCAACCCCTGCCAGGACAGATAGCGGTAGTCTGTGCCACTAGTCTGATTGCTTTTATGATGCGGAAGGCAATGTTTACCTGAGAAGCTGAGTTCGATCTTTCTCTATCTTCCAAACGATCCGCTTCTGGCGATCTCCGAATAATAAAAAAAGACGTTCCAAGTGAACGTCTTTACTGTAACTATTGCTTATGAGACTGCCGACTATTCGAGCTTCTTCAGCTTCTTGATACCGCCCAAGAATTGATCGGTCATAAGATTCCAGACAGTACGATTTTCGTCAATCCTTACGTTAGCCTGAACGTTCATTCCTGGTTTAATCAATTTCTTTTTACCTTTGACCATTAGGTAATTTTGGTCTAGATCTACCTTGACTGAATAGCGGAAGAAATCATAAGGAGGCTCTGGCTCTAGAGAACTAGAACTAATAAATTTAACATCTCCATCTATTCCGCCATATTCGCCAAAGTCAAAAGCGCTAATTCTGACATCAACGGGCATTCCTTTCTCAACATAGCCAATGTCTTCGGGAGTAACGAACACTTCGGCAATCAGATCTTCTGTCGGCACAATTTTTAGAACGGGTCGAGCAGCCTGACCAGAGGGAGGAACATAACCAGGATAGGCTCGGAGATCGAATACTTCTCCCGTAACAGGGGCGACAATTGTTTTGTACTTTAGGTTTGCCTCTGCATCGGCAACCTGACTATTTATTTCCGAGATCCGCTTAGCATTTTCGACAATCGTTTTGTTTAACTGACTGTTGATTTCCGATAGTCGAATTTTGTTAGATGCTTGCTGGTCGTATAAATCTTTTTTGGAGACAGAAGTTGTGTTATTTAACTGCTGTCTAGCCTGAGATATGTCTAAATTCAATCTCTGACCTTCCTGGAGCAAACGACTAATTTCCGACTGAACTGTCGTTACCTGCTGTTGCTGGCGATCGCGTTCGAGATTTCCCTGTTTTAAAGCATCTACTATTGAGGCTCGGCGATCGTTAATTCTTTGTCGCTGTTGATCGACCTGAATCTTAGCAATTCCTCCCTGCTCATAAACGGGCAAGATTGCACCGAGGGTTTCTTCTTCAATACGAAGACTATCTTCTGCCTGCTCGCGAGCATCCTCAATGCTCTGTTTAATATCTTTGAGGTTTTGTTTGGCTGTTGCTAGCTGCGCTCGATTATCCTCAAGCTGAATTTTATTTTGTTCGAGCTGTCTTTCAAGCTGCTCGACCTCTAGCCTAGCTGATGCAGTTCTTTCTCTAACGTCCGATCTAGAAGCTTCTAATCTAGCTAGCTGTTCGGTGTTAAAATTACCGCCAGAACCGTTGAGAAGATTATTAATAATCTGATTTTCTGCGGTAATCTCGGCTCGATTACGACTTAAAGAGGCAATTTCTGGAGCAATTTCTAATGAGGCAATGGTCTCATCAACATTGTTAGAATTAATTTTGCCAGCGATCAAGGCTCGATAAAATTTATTCTCTTGCTGTAAAGATTTGCGTACCTGAGTTAGAGAGTCAACCTGTGCTTGAGAGGTAGTGGTGTCTAAGAGCATTAAGACATCCCCTTTTTCTACCAAATCTCCTTCTTCCACTCGAACTTCTTCCACAACACCATTGGTGGGAACTTGAATGTCCTGAGTGTTGCTAATAGGCTGAATCATTCCCTGAGCGGGAATTACCTGCTCGATCTTGGCAAATCGCGCCCAAATTAAAGCGAATGCCGTCACGCCCATAATACAGCCCATCGTCAACCTAGACCATTTTGGTGAAGGTCGAAGAATTACCGTCTGCTCGAACTTACGACCTTTAACCGATCCTGGAATACGTTTGGCTAAGGCGGTATCTTCTTTTGCTGACTTGCTAGTCACCAATTGTCCAGGAGGATAAGATTTCTCCTTAGCAATTTCTGTATCAGCAGTACGTGCAGATAGGTGAGACATAGCTGGCAGTTTTTCTGCCTCTTGGGTTTGGGGCAAAGATAAATTGCGATAAATTCCCGGTCCAATTTGAGCATAGCCACGGTGAATCGATCTGATAGCATCCGTCAATTCTTTAGCAGGCGTACCTTTGAGGAGATAACCCATCGCCCCAGAGTTGAGGGAGTTGGCAACATACTCTTGGGTATCAAAAGTACTCAGCACTAATACCTTTACATCAGGAAATTTCTGACAGATTATTCTGGTCGCATCCATCCCGTTCATCCCTGGCATTTCCATGTCCATTAGGACTACTTCTGGGCTTAGAGATTCAACCTGACCGAGAGCATGCTCTCCATCCTCAGCAACTCCAACTATTTCAATATCATTTTCTGTGTCGATCAGGGCTTTTAATCCTTCTCGAATCATTTTTTGATCGTCAACGATCAAAACGCGGATTTTAGCACTAGAGGAATCAGTAATACCGTCATTTACGGAATCTTTGTTCCCTGAATTTGCACCCAAAGGGTAATTACTGTTGCCATTGCTGGATGAATTCATAATTTAGATATTTAGTAACTGTTTCAAATACTAGGTTATGGATTAGCTGCTCAAAGAGGTAGTGGACAGATGTTCGATCGCGCTTTTATAAAATATTCATAGATATTTAAAATTATTTTGGCTTACAACACCATAACTAAAGTTAGCTAAACAGCAAAGTTATTGTAATGGTGCTGGAGAATAGACTATAAATCTCGATTCAAATAAAATATTAGAATATTTGAATGAGATACAAATGAGATGTAAATGAGATAAATTTATGTATTTTATTCATGATTAATACGGTATTCAGCCTCTATCAAGCTAAATCTTTATCTTTAGAAAATATTTGCCCCTGAATATAATAGATATGCTTTGAAACATCTCATCATATTATTCCCACTAACGTACTGCAATCGTGCAAAAATTCAAATAAAGTTAATTTTAGCGATCGCTTACAGAAAATAGAATCTCGATTCACAATATTATTAGATCGGGATTAAATTATGTCGTATATTGTTCGCACACAAATTAGTATGACCTACAGTTACCATAGTCCATTCCTCCATCGGTCAATTTTTTATATCTAAGATTATGACTACAGCAAAGCCAAATACAGGTCAAAATTCTAACAAAAACTTGGAATCGATGAGGAAGTTTGCAGAAAAGTACGCCCAACGCACAGACACCTATTTTTGCAGTAACTTATCTGTCACTGCAGCCGTAATTAAAGGCTTGGCAGAGCATAAGCAAGAGTTAGGTTCTCCTTTGTGTCCCTGTCGCCATTATCAGGACAAAGAAGCAGAGGTAAAAAAAGCCTATTGGAACTGTCCTTGTGTACCAATGCGAGAAGAAAAAAAATGCCACTGTATGCTTTTTTTAACTCCCGATAATGCTTTTGCTAGTGAAACTCAGTCAATTTCTACCGAGCAGATTACCCAGCTTTGTAGCGAAATGGAATGATCTCTCTATCTCTCCAACTCTCTAATTCCCTAACTCACCACAAAAAATGACAACTTCTCCCGAATTTGAAAGAGGAATTGCTGAATTCAATCAGCAGCAGTTTTATGCCTGTCACGACACCTTGGAGGCAATTTGGGTTGATGCTTTGGAAACAGATAAACGTTTTTATCAGGGAATTTTACAGGTGGCGGTAGGTTGTTATCATCTTAGCAACAGTAATCTACGGGGAGCGATTATTCTTCTGGGGGAGGCAGTCAGGCGATTGTGTGATTATCAGCCTGACTATGAAGGAGTTAATGTCGAGCAGCTATTGGAACAGTCTCTTGCTTTGCTACAGGCTTTGCAGCAGCTTAAGCCAGAACAAACCCCCGATTTTTGGCAGCAGCTACAGCAAAAACGTCCAAAAGTTGAGGCAGATGAAGCTAACGCTGTTCTCGATTTGACAGCTAGTTGCCAACTGCCCTATATCAATAGAGTATTAGATTAATCGCTCTATTTAAGAAGATGTACCAATGACAGATACTATTTTTGGCAAGATTATTCGTCGTGAAATTCCTGCTGATATTGTTTATGAAGATGATTTGAGCCTGGCGTTTCGAGATGTTAGTCCTCAAGCACCAACTCATATATTAGTAATTCCTAAAAAGCCTATTCCTCGTCTATCAGAAGCCACTCAAGATGATGCTACCTTGATGGGACATCTCCTGATGACGGTTAAAAAAGTTGCCGAACAGGAAAAGCTCAGTAATGGCTACCGTGTCGTTATTAATAACGGTCAGGATGGTGGACAAACGGTAGACCATTTGCACTTACATATTCTTGGCGATCGCTCTATGAACTGGCCACCAGGATAAATATAGCGATCGCTAGCAGGATTATAGAGATAGACCTGAAAAAATAAGGAAGATAGCAGTATAAAAGCTACTTCCTAGGTGAGCCACAAACTTTTTTTATTTGCACTAATCTATTTCCTCGAATTATCATTATCTAGGAATAGCTCGATTGTCATAGCTCTTTCCTCCTAATTTTATATCTTTAAAAATCGCGATACATTGCACACAAAAGGCAGCTATTGAAGATATAGGGTTTTAGTGCCAAAAGCTTTCATAATTCGGTGATAGAGTTTTGGCTCAATAAAAATGTTTGAATACATGCAACATGCAAAACAACTATGCATGTTGAAAACTGAAATAATCAGCCTATAAATAAACTTAAGTATCTATTAGATGACTATTGAAACAGAAAAAATATGTTTAACTCAATTTTCAATCTTAACGATCTAAATGGCTCTAATAGTTTTGCTATTAATAGTAGCGATCGCACTAGTTTTCCATTAGTGGTGCAGGAGATATTAATAACGATGGAGCAGTAGACCTGATTGTCGGTGCATATGAAGCAGAAGCAAATGGCAGTGCTGTTGGACAAAGTTATATTATCTTTGCTATCCCTCCTGAGATTGACAGCAACAGTCCTACAGATGGCGATGACACTATTGACGGACTAGCTGGAAACGGTATCCTAATTGGCAAAGATGAAAATGACGTTCTCAATGATGAGAATGGTGACGATAGACTCTTTAGTAATGTCGGCAATGACGAGCTATCTGGAGGTCTTAGCAACGATTTTCTCAACGGTGGTGAAGATGACGACGTTGTTCGCGGTGATGAAGGAAATGGTATTTAATTAGCGCATTTGGCAATGGCTTGCTAAATGGAGGGACTGGTGATGACACTATCTACGCAAACGATGGTGACGAGCTTTTAGGAGAATCAGGTAATGATTTTCTCAATAGCGACGTGGGTAACGATTCTCTTCAGGGAGGCGACGGAAAGGATACTTTTATTGGTGATGATGGAAATGATATGCTCGATGGCGGAAACAATGGCAGAGATTTACTTCGAGGTGGAGACAACAATTATCTAATTGGTGGTTTGGGAAGAGATATTCTCTTTGGAAATGCTGGAGCAGATCGGTTTGCGATCGCTTCTGGAGCTATTAGCGATCGCGACCTGATTCAAGACTATCAGGATGGGGTAGATACTTTTGACCTGATTGGCAACTTGAATTTTGGTAGCCTAACATTCAGGCAAAATGGCAACAGAGCCTTAATTATTGAAGCCGATACCAATCAAATCTTGGCATCAGTTAAAAATACTAATATCAATGAATTTGATACATCTGATTTTGTTTAATCGATTGTTTGGCCTGAGTCTATCGACTCTCAAATTAAACTGATAAACAATTAAGGGAGAAAGATTGCGTACTGAAATTAGTACCTTAAAATCTTTCTCCCTTACGCTTGAAAAGCTCTCTAAATCGATCGCTCTTAATGTAAATATTAAGTATAAAAGCTGAGTTTTACGATCTCGCAGGATCTAAAAGCTGTACCGTGGTGGCTTGAGGACCCATCTCGCCCATAGTTTCTTTGTATCTAACCCCGCTACCTACTGCCAAACGCTCGAAGTTGTCGTTGGTGACGCTGTTACGGTGGAAATAGATTTCTTTGCCAGTGGTGACTTCTTGAATAAAGCCGTATCCTTCATCTGCAAATAGCTTCGTTACCGTGGCGCTTACCTGCTGTTCTGGATGTACCTTTCGTTCGCCTTTTTGCTCGGTAGTGATGCTAATTAACTGACGGCGCATTGCCTCAAACGCATCGCGTATTACCGTTTCCAAGGCTGGATATTGCTTACCGCGATCTGGGCTTTCTACTACAGCCAATTCTCGGTTGTGGGGAATAGTAACGTCAATACTGACGCGATAGGGAGAGCCGCTGCTGGGATGATCGTTCTCTTTTTCTACCACCACACGACAGCTATTGATGTAGTCGCAAAACTGCTCTAGCTTGGCAATCTTTTCTTCAATTAAATCCTGAATCTTGGCAGTTTTTTCTAAGTGACGGTAGGTGATTTCTGGCTTAATTTTCATTAATTTCTATGAGTGTAATAAATATTTTTCTTTAACCTGTAGCTCAATTAGCTGGCGAAATGTTTTGGCAAAGGCATCGGCGATCGCCTTTTAAAGCTAGTCCTGTGAGCCAGAAGGTAGCCTCAAGCTGTATAGTTCTACTCCTTGTGATAAGTGGAGGCTGATACCGAGCGAATAGGAGTGACCAACCGACTGTGTAGAGTTGTAGGCTACGTTAGCTAATTTTATCTGGCAAGTCTGTATATAATTGCAAACCTGTCTCAATCGACTAAACTTCATTTCAATAATCGAGCCAATCTCAGCCGTTTCTGCTATTTCCAAATAATTAATTGCTAATGGTTTAACTAAATTGTTCATAAATCACCAGCCAACCTATTTTAGATCTCTACAGGATTAAAGTTTTAATATTATAGGTTTTCAGCCAGTCGCGTACATCTATCTCTAGCAATAATTTTGATTGTTAGCTGATTCATAGTGCCAAATATTGAGATGCAATATGTCTAGAATTAAACACACATTTGGATAGATGTGTATGAAGTAGACATCGGTTAAGGTTTCAAGTATCTTTCAGACTGTTGAGTTTAAACATGGAAACCCTAGCAAGATTAGGTTATGTAGCTAAAGGTTTTGTCTATGGAGCGATCGCCATCCTCGCGCTGTTGACAGCATTTAGCATTCAAGGTGGAGAAACTACTGGTTCGACGGGTGCTTTACATGCGATCTCTAAACAGCCTGCAGGAAAAATATTGCTGTTGATGATTGCAGTTGGTTTGGTTGGCTACGTGATTTGGCGTTTAATTCAGGCTATTGCCGATCCAGGCGATAAAGGAAATGATGCCAAGGGATTATTTTCCCGAATAGGCTCTTTTTTTAGTGGTTTGGCATATGCAGGATTAGCTGCAAATGCTGCTCTATTAGCCTTTGGTTCGAGCAGTGGCAGTAGTGGTGGGGATAGCTCTAAACAAGATTGGACGGCAATGGTAATGCAGCAATCTTTTGGGCGTTGGCTTGTGGGCTTGGGTGGAGCTTTGACCATCGGCATTGGCTTCTATAAAATTTATAAGGCTTATAAAATTAAGTTTCGCAAAGAATTAAACTTAAACTCTCTCGACCCAGACCACAAGAAATGGCTGATAAATATAAGTCGTGTCGGGATCGCGGCTAGAGGTATAGTCTTTATTATGATTGGCTTTTTTCTTTTAGAAGCTGCTCGCCAATACGATGCTGAAAAAGTTAAAGGTTTGGATGGTGTTTTATCAACTCTAGCTCAACAGCCTTGGGGTAAAGCTTTATTAGCCCTTATGGCGCTAGGATTACTATCTTATGCGGTATATCTCTTGTTACTGGCTCGTTTTCGCCATATTAGAATTAATTAAAACTAAGCAAAGGGTCACGTAAATTTATTTGTGCCTCAGGGATTTTGATAGCTAGCAACTCGAACGATTAATTTTCCTAACTGAGGATCGCGATTGAAGATAAATTCGCCAGAGTGAGTTTCTCGGCGAGATAAAAAATCAACCTGCTGTCTGGCAGTTTGCCAATCTTCTGGAGTAATTTGGAGTTGAGCCACAATCTCTACCGAGTTAGCTGTTTTGCCCCCAGAGTTAGTTACGGTAAAGGGAACGTAATATTGTTTATTTACCTGTCTTGTCGGTGATGTCATGACAGATAAAGTTGGCGGTTCAGAATCCCCAGAAATCCAGGTATAGCCAATCAGGATAACAATTGTGCTGACTATAAATAAGGAAATACCAAAGCTAAGCTGTTCGGCGGAAGAGCGCCTTTTAACTTTTTTAGGCATAAGTATAGATCGAGAGAGTAAACGTAGTAGATATTCTAAACAGCTAAACGTCCTGCTGCGCCACCAATACTGGCTGGTAAACCTAAAACAATGCTGTAGCGCAGCCAGATGTACCATGGATCGCCCACGCTCAGCTTTTGAAAAAAACACAGCATTAGCATGCCGATTAGCAAGGAAACAAGATAGGACATGATAGTTTCGCTTTGGGGAGTTTGGAAAATGCCTGGTTGCTCTAAACGATGTTGATAGTTGGTGATTTCGGAGGCGAAAACAATACCATACGAGATAAGCAGTGAAGCCGTCATAATAATTAGCAGCCAAAAAGGAGATGCCGAAGCTGCTAATACCTGGACTTCATCGGTTGGGGCAATACTAAAAGCAATAAATAAAGCTCCAATCAAGGTGGCGACCAAATCTTCTAGAGTATCTTGCCAAACTATCGATTTATTATCATTTGAGTGGGTTTTAGGAGAAGATTCCTCATTCATATCTACCTCTGAATCACCACTTAAAAGCGATCGCGAGAAAGCAACACCCAAGGAAAAAGGTACGCCTTCAAAGATTATTTTGCCCAATGCTTCGGTTAATGATGTTTGCCAATCGATACGCTGTAAGATAATCAACATTATGGTCGCGCAGACAATCCCGATCGCTAATGTTTCGACTGTCTCGGCGATCGCACCTGAAAATGTTTCGCTTTCTTCTGGTCTAAAACCTTCTAACCGATTAATTAACAGCACGATGATAGACGTGACGGCGAGGATACAGAATAAGACTGCTGGCTGAACGTAAGAACCGATAAACCAGACCTCCATCGTATACAGCAGGGGAATGCCAAACAGAAACCCCCCCGAAGCACCGCTAATTATTTCCCTGATTTCTGATTGCCAGGTATCACCATAAACCCGATCGTTTCGACCCTGCTGTTGCTTGCTCAATGTTTTATTTGGTTTTTGATTATGTTCTCGATTGCAAATCTCGCTCGGACAAACTTCTATCTTATTTAAGATTGACCCGATAATATCAATTCGATAGGCAATCTTATCTGAATAAATAAAGTCTAAATATTTGTACTACCAGAGCATAACCGTATAAAAATCAAAATTGTTTGTCAAACAGCTTTTTCAAATCACTGACATCAAAAAATTAACTTTCCATACTGGAACTAGACGATCGCAGCAGGGCAAAATTAAGCACCTGTAAATTATTTATGACGAGTTTAGTTTTGGTCTGTACCGTAGCTTTTGGTTGTGGGGCGCTCTTTGGCAAGAATCTGGCTTTTCAAGGGATTGATTCTGATAATGCCCTCAATAATTATCAAAAACCTTTAGTTTGGCTGTTATTGGCGATCGTACCACTCCTGGGTATGCTAATTTTCTTAGATAAATTTAATCTTGCCTCACTCCTCCCAAAGATTTTTCCGCCAATGCTGCTAATTTATTTAGCAGGCTACTTTAACGAAATTATTGTTGGACTAGGCTGTTTCTTCTTGGGTTTATTATTACTCTTAGAACTATCGGCTAAACGTTCCCAACAAAAGGTGTTACAGGTCTTGGTAGCAATAGGTGTAATCGCCTTTGCCCTAAGTATTTTGCTCTTTTTTCTGCGCCCAGTTCGGACGGAACGACCAAAAATAGTCGATCGCATTGTTATGCAGACAACTCCCTACACCTGCGCCCCTGCTAGTATCGCCACATTAGCTCGCTATACCAGAAAGCACCCTAGATTGAGCGAGCAAGCAGCAGTTACGCTAACCAAAACAAACCGCTTTGGCACAACTACTCTCAAGGAAATAAGGGCAATGAAGCAGCTAGATCTCAATCCCGAATATCATCATAATTTGACTATTGACGATCTGATTATGTCGAAAAAACCTGGCTTGATGCACGTCAAAGAGAAAAGAAAAACGGGTAAGGGAGTCAGATTTTCTCACGCCGTGGCGTATCTGGCGATCGACCCAAATAGAAGATTAATTTTGATTGGTAATCCTCTCTATGGACTACAGGTTAAAACCTTCGAGGAATTAGATACATACTGGTTTGGAGAACTAATTACAGTCAATTAACTTTACCTTCTACCTCTCCAAAACTGTGTGGTTATTTCTACCGTTAGCAGGGTGCGAAGACTTAGATCCAAATTCTAAGATGAAATTAATACTTCTCAAGGGGAATTTAGATTATGTCGGACTCCAAAAAAGAAAGAATTGTTGCCGATCTACAGCAGGCGAAGGAAACGGGGGAATTAAAAACTGAAAAAATCCGTGAGATTATTAAAATCGCGATCGCCGAAGCAGTTTCGGAAGTAAAATCGGGCAGAACGGAAATTGCTAGTTTAGTCCAAGACGCGATCGCAGCAGTTACAGAAACGGTCAAGGAATCTGGTGGAGAAATCAAGGAAGAAGTCAGCGCCTCAATTCAAGGCGTAGTCGATGGTGTCAGCGAAGCACGAAGAGAAAAGATTGCCAAGGCTCAATCAGAAATTGTTACCTTGGAGGCTCAAGTTGTCGAAGATGAAAAAGAGCTACAGGATGAAATTGACGAAGCATTATCTAAGGTAAAGATTGATAGCGATACTCAGCCAGATAAAGTCAAAGAGGCGATCGCCGAAGCGATTATTAATATCAGCAGCAGCGATGAATTTGCTATTTTGCAAAAACATTACGCCCGATTAAAAGCTCAAACTGCCGTACTTCAGGCAAATTTAGCCAGTCGCTATGGAGAGCAGTATGGAGAAGTGGGTCAGTATTTGGATGATGCGAAAGTCTGGTACAACAAAGCTAAAGAAGATCCCGAAGTTTTTACCGAACCTGCAAAACGTAAAAGAGCGCAATTTGAAGAAAAACTGGGTTCGGCTGGCGGTGCGGTAGCCAGAAAAGAAAAGCAGGTGAAGCAGCTAGTCAAAGAACTTTGGCACGAAATAAGAGAAATATTTCAGGAGAAAAACGCTAAATAGTCGATCGAACTATAGCTATTCTAAAGGTCTGGAATAATTACGGCAACAGGTCTTGGCTATTACTGCGTCTCGGCATTATCTATGTGCAAATGGGTCAAAATGAACAAAATATTTTGTCTTATATAGCAATTTAACTGTTTCTTGCTGTTCTTATTGATAGTATTCTCTCAGTAGAAAGTAAGAGGAGTTATCCTTATTTGAGGATAAACAATCGCTATGGCATCAGTAAATGCGTCACCCAGCAACGGTGTAATGATGCAGTACTTTCATTGGTATACCAACCCCGATGGAAAGCTGTGGCAACAGGTAGAAAAAAGAGCCGTCGATCTCGCAGCAGCAGGAATTACCGCGTTATGGCTTCCTCCCGCTTATAAAGGAAGTAGCGGTGGCTATGATGTGGGCTATGGTGTCTATGACATGTACGATCTGGGGGAATTCGAGCAAAAAGGTTCGACTCGCACCAAGTACGGCACAAAAGCCGAATATTTGACGGCGATCGCCGCGTTACATAAAGCTGGTTTAAAAGTTTATGCCGATATAGTTCTAAACCATCGCGATGGAGGAGACGAAACCGAAAAAGTTAGGGCTGTACCTGTAGCCTGGGACAATCGCAATCACGAAATTGGTGACGTTCGCGAAATTGAAATCTACACCAAATTTAATTTTCCAGGGAGAAGAGATCGCTATTCGAGTTTCAAATGGAATGCCGATCATTTCGATGCGGTCAATCATAATGCTTCTGACTGGAGCGATCGCCATATCTATCGTTTATCGAACAAACAGTTTCAGACAGATGTCGATCCCAGACACGGCAACTATGATTTTTTAATGGCTTGCGATTTGGATTTCAAAAGTCAAGCTGTCCGTGATGAGGTAACAGCCTGGGGAAAGTGGTACATAGAGACAACTGGAGTAGACGGTGTTCGCATCGATGCGGTAAAACATATCAGCTACCTGTTTTTTAACGGCTGGTTAGACTCGCTTCGCGATTTGCCTTCTACCGATTCCAATTTGTTTGCGGTTGGGGAATACTGGTCTGATAATATTTCAGCCCTGCACAATTACATCACCAATACCGAAGGCAAAATGTCTTTATTTGATGTGCCTCTCCACTACAATTTTCACCGTGCGAGTAAGAGTGGCGAACATTACGATCTGCGTCAAATCTTCAAAAATACTCTCGTTCGGGAACAGCCAAGTCTGGCGGTAACTTTTGTCGAAAACCATGATTCTCAGCCACTACAGGCGCTTGAATCTCCCGTTAAATCCTGGTTCAAACCTCTGGCATATGCGCTAATTTTGTTGCGTTCGGAAGGCTACCCCTGTATCTTTTATGGTGACTATTACGGTGGACATTATCGGGATCGGGGCAATGATGGGCAAGAATACGAAATTTGGCTAGACGACCATCACTGGATTATCGATAAGCTGCTTTACGTGCGGAAAAATTATGCCTACGGCGCGCAGTATAGCTACTTTGACGATCCAAACCTCATCGGCTGGACGAGATTGGGGGATGATTCCCATTCCCAGGCGACTGCAGTTGTTCTAAGTAACGGCTGGGGTGGAAAAAAATGGATGGAAATAGGTAAGCCTCACACGGTTTTTCATGACATTACCGAACACGTATCCGAAACCGTAACAACCAACGAATTGGGCTGGGGTGAATTTAGCTGTAAAGGAGGTTCTGTATCGGTTTGGATCTGTTGAATAGAGACTGGGAGACAGTTTATCTGTAATTGAAAAAGCACTACAATCTAGGAATAAATATAAATAACAATCTGTAAAGAATTGAACCAGAAGAGATGACCTTTTGCCATATAAGACTATGGTGGAATTCTAGACGCTCAAATTCATGCTGAATCTCTCAATATTAGACGCTAATTTGAGTTTGTTTGACGTGGTTAGAGCGATCGCTATCTATTTATTAATTGTCCATAGTTGCAGAATAATTACCATCAAAGCCTATGCAAGTTTTTTCTCAGCAAGCCTGGAGAGAGATGCGTCCAACTCCTCACACAGAAGAAGATACGCGCACTAAAATTTCGCAGGCAGCACTAAAATTATTTGCAAAACGTGGTTATGACGGCACAACTACCAAAGATTTAGCCAAATCAGCAGGGGTGGCGGAAGGAACTTTATTTCGTCACTTTGCTAATAAAAAAGCTATTTTGATCGAAGTAGCAACCGCAGGATGGGTTGATATCCTTACGGATTTGCTGACCGAACTCAGCGAAATGGGCAGCTATAAAGCCGTATCTCAGGTAATGCGTCGGCGAATGCTGAACATGCGTAAAAACAGCGACCTAATGCGAGTTTGTTTCATTGAAGCTCAATACCACCCAGAATTGCGAGACAGCATCCAGTCTGAGGTAATTAGCAAGATGACAGACGTTGCCGAAGCTTTTTTCGAGACGGCAATGGAAAAGGGTATTTATCGCCGTATGAATCCCAAAATTGTGGCTAAAGTATTTTTAGGCATATTTGCGATCGCTGGCTTTTCTGAAGAAACTATCATGAATCCCGATGCCTCACCCCAAGCAATGCAGGAAATGGCAGAAGGTATCTCTGATATATTTCTTAGAGGCGTTTTGAATAATTAACCTATAACCTATAACAGCCTAGCATCTTGTATGGACGTAGATAACTGGCGTTCGGTAAGTTAACAGTAGATAATTAGCGATTGGTGACTATAGTTAAACGTGTCCCCCGAAGAGCAAAAAAGTACCGACCAAATCTTTGGTTTGAAAGATTGATGGCGCTGATTGCCGTAATCAATCTGATCGTTGTCGTCTTCGATTTGAGTTACGTCCCCTTAAGAGATTTTTATCGATCGGGTCAAGTTACCATAGGCGGAATTAATACCGCCTATGTGCAGTCTGCAGGTATTGAGCTCGATTTGCTTCCTGAAGTTGCTTCGGAGTTTATTACTCAATACGATGTAGTTAAAGGCATTCTCCCCAATCGGGATACAGAGGAATATTTAACTAAAGTAGTCCAGCTAGAGCAAGAAATAGCTGTTAACGGCGTAAATTCTCCCAATGCCAATGCTCTTTTTGGTGATATTCGTCGTCGCAGTATTGAAATAGTTCAGACAGATGCCTTCTCTGAAGCAAATAAAACGGGCAGTCTCGAACGGATCAAAAACAAAATGCGATCGCATGTTCCCAACCAGGATAACTCAGCCAAAACATCATTTTGGCGCTTTTGGACTCCCGCCTTTTTTGACGGCAAGGTTGCAGAGGAAATTGCCTTTTTTGATGCAGAAATAAAGCCTCTATTTGAGACTAACTACTATCGGGTCATTGGCGAAAATGGTGGCTATGTTGATTATTTTGGTCTGATCGACTTTCCATTTGGCGTCTTGTTTGGTCTAGAATTTTTGGGGCGTAGCTGGTTTATTAGTCGTCGTCGCGTAGGTATCAGCTGGCTCGATGCTATGCTTTGGCGATGGTATGATGTCTTATTCTTGCTGCCTATTTGGCGCTGGTTGAGAATTATTCCCGTTACGATTCGTTTGAGTCAGGCACGGTTGCTCGATCTCAGCGCTATTCAGAAGCAGGTAAGTCAAGGCTTAGTGGCAGGAATTGCCGAAGATGTTACTGAAGTTGTAATCATTCGCTCGATCGACCAGATTCAGGCTTCCGTGAGAAATGGTGATATTGGTAGACTGCTAGATCGACAGGTTAGCAATCCCTATATCGATATCAACGACACCAACGAAATTGTCGAACTAGTACGAATTTTGGCTAAGGTTACGGCAGATCGCGTCTTACCCACCATCCAGCCAGAGGTAGAAACCTTGCTACAATACAGCGTTGATAAGGCGCTGAAACAAAGTCCTGCCTATCGTAGTTTTAAAATTTTACCAGGTGGCGATCGCACGATAGACGCAATTAGTCATCAGCTCGTATCTCAAACCTATAGTGCTTTTAGCAGCGCTCTTCAAGCAGCTTTAGCCGAAGACGAACAGTTCGATCGCCTGATCGAAAGCTTAATTAGTAGCGTTGGCACGACTTTTTCTAGTGAGCTAAAGGCACAGCAGAGCATGAATAAAATTGAGCTACTGATTGTCGATCTGCTAGAAGAAATCAAGATTAACTATGTCGAGCGTCTTTCTCAGGAAGATATCGAGGATATACTCGAACAAACTCGTCGTATACGCAAGCAGGCTTAGGCGACAACCATTAGACTTCTTGCCCGAACCATAATTAACTACTTTAATAATAGGTTAAAGGTCAGAGAGAAAGCAGATTGGTTCGCTATTCAGGCAAGACTATTAGCTTTTTATTGACTTTTGAGTGCTATGAGGCGATCTCAATCGGCTTACCTGTAATATATCCTTGAGCATAGTCAATGCTGATTTTGCCAATATGTTCGAGAATTCGATCGGTCTCGACAAACTCGGCAATAGTTTTGATGCCCATGAGGTGAGCGACATCATTGATCGAAGAGACGATCGCGCGATCGTATTCTTCGTTGGGAATTGCGGTAATCAAACTACCGTCAATCTTAAGATAGTCGATGGGTAGATTTTTTAGATAGGAAAAAGAAGACAGCCCACTGCCAAAATCATCAAGGGCAAATTTAACGCCTAACTCCTTCATGGCATTCATGAATTTTTGGGCATAGCTCATTTGGGCGATGGCTGCGGTTTCGGTAATTTCAAAGCAGAGACATTCTCCTGGTACTTTTGATTTCTTAATCAAGTCGATCGCAAAACTAGTGAACCGCTCGTCATTAATACTTGCTCCCGATAGATTGATCGAAACTAAGTCTTGTCGAGCAGCAAAATACTGGTGATAGGACTTGAGAGTTGCTTCTAATACCCAGCGATCGACTATGGTAATTACGCCGTAACGCTCGGCTACAGGAATAAATTCTTCGGGAGTAATAAGATTTCCCTGACGATCTTTTAGACGCAGCAGTATTTCGTAATGATTACGCTGCTCACCATTATCAATCATTGGCTTAATTAGCTGTTTTACCAAATAAAAACGATTCTCTTCGATCGCCTGAGAAACATTAGCAACGTGACTCATCTGAGTCTGCTGCAGATCTAGCTCTCGGTCGTTGTTCTCAACAATATAAACCCTGCCTCGACCGAGATTTTTTGCCTGATAGCAGGCTAAATCGGCGCGACTCAAAAGATCTGCAGCATCGGTCGTTTTTCTAGTAATACCCACCATGCCAATGCTAACGCCCACGTCAAATTCAACAGTCTTCCATTTAAGGCGATAGTTATTGATAGCTCTAATTAACTGCTCGCATACCAGCTTAGCTTCGGTGAGAGAACATCCTTCTAGCAGTAAACCAAACTCATCTCCTCCCAAACGACCTAGGGTGTCTTCTTTACGAATCGAACCTTCTAAGAGTTTGGCTAGTTCGGATAGTAGGCGATCGCCCACCAGATGTCCTGCAGTATCGTTAACGATTTTGAAGCGATCTAGATCTAGATAGCACAATACCGATTTTATGCTGTACTTATGCGCTTTCTGTACGGAATACTCTAGCTTTTGATTAAATTCTCGGCGATTTAGCAGTCCAGTTAAATCGTCGTAGGCAGCCTGATAGGCAATTTTCTGGTAGAGATTCTGTTCGGCAGTAATCTCCTGCTTGACCCCTCGATACCCCAAGAAGTTGTGGTCGGCATCAAATAAGGGATTGCCGTTGACTTTAAAGATGCGTAAACCGTTATTTCGATCTTGAAGGCTAAATGTGAAATTTTTGAGCGGCTGTCTTGTTTTGGTAATTCGTTTAAAAGATTCCCAGTCAATATCTAAAAGAGAGTTGCTCTCATGCAGTTGAGGAGGATAATTACCTTTCATCTCTGAAGGGTTCAAACCGCATAAATCCTCGATACTGCCAGAAATATAGGAATATCTCAGATCTTTGTCTAGCTCCCAAAAGACGTTTGCTCCAGCTTCGGCTAGATCTTTATATCTCTGCTCATTTTCCTGCAAAATTTTGTTGGCGACTTCTCGCCTGCGTCCTCTGCTAACCAGCAGAATAATTGCTAAAAAGCTAGAAAAGAGAACAAAACCAAATAGCGCAATTAGCGATCTATATTTTACGTAAACAGGCGGTTCAACATAAAGCAGTTCGCTATCTTTTGGCAGCAATTCGAGCTTGACATCATGTTCCAATAACTGACGATAGTCGAAGACCCAGCGATTTTTACCAGTAAAAAAAGGTCCAACCTTATCGGGCTTTGACCCCTGCAAAATTTTATCAGCCAGCTCGACTCCTTGACGAATATGGTAATCCGTATCGAATATTTTCCCGCCAATCACTCCATTACCCAAACGGGCAGAATCGTCTGTATAAATCGGATTGGGAATCAGCTTACTAAGAATCTGAACGTCTAAGCTAGGATCGACAAGTATCTCTTTATCTTGAGTCTGATATAGCTGCCCCAACATGATAATAGGTACAGTTTTTGGATAATCACCCAATCTAGCCTTTACTTCCTCAGGAGCTAAATCGTCAACTACCTCAACCTTCAAAGACTGGTAGGGATTGTTTTCAATAGCTGCAATCCGATCCAGATGAGCCTGGGTTCTATTTGTCGTATCGTTGATAATAATGACTGTATTAGTCCAAGTCTGTCTGGTTGCTTCGAGAGCCGTTTCCACGATCGAACGATCTTCAACAACCCCCGTGAGCCAGGGTGTATCTAATACTTGCTGATTTAATTCTCCAACACCTAAAAATACAACGGGCAGCTCTGGAAAAAAGTCTTGATGCTGACGTAGAACTAGTTCTAAACTTGGTTCTTCCACCACCATCAAAAGATCTATTCTCAAGCGTTGATATTTCTTATTTAAATATTTAATAAATTCTTTTTCTTGCAGCCCCTCAAGTTCATCTGGGCTAGTGAGGAATTCATGATAAACATTACTATCATTGCCTAATTCGGCAAATCCTTGCTCGATGCCTAACTGATGCTGTTTTGTCGAAGCTAGCTCCGAATCATAGGAATGAATCACCAGAATATTATCTTCGGCACTGGCTTTTAAGGTATTGAAGTTAAACCCTAGTAGGCTACAAATAAGAATTTTGCATGATGTTTTGGCACAGTCGTTCAAAAATGAAACTATATATACGAGCAGCCCATAACTATGTGTCATCAATAATTTAGACCCTAGTAGTACCTTAGAAGTAGGCGAACAAACGGAGATATGCCAACCAAATTAAATTAGTTTTGCTAAAAGTATAGCGATCGCTAACTTTTCCTATTCTATTGTTGCAGCTAAGAAAACAATGCTTTGTCAAACCGATATTTTAGCTAACCAATTGGGGAAAGATAGAATTTTCCCCTAATTTTGAAATTATATCGCGATTGCCTTAAAAATTACTGTGTTCTACGATCGCCTCTGTCAGCTTATCAATTACCTCCTCGACCGCCATTGCTCCCAGTTCTCCCGAAGCACGAGTACGGATACTTAAAGTATTGTCAGCTACCTCTCGATCGCCAACTACGGACATTACGGGAATTTTTTGCTTCTCAGCATTCCGCACCATTTTGCCCAGGCGATCGCCATTTGTATCGGCTTCGGCGCGAATCCCTGCAGCACGCATTTTGGCTGCTACCGCCTCGACATATTCATAATGATCGGGTCTAACGGGTAGTAAACGTATTTGAGCTGGCGCTAACCAAAGAGGGAAGTCTCCTGCGTATTCTTCAATTAGAATGCCGATTAGCCGTTCTAGAGAGCCAAAGGGCGCACGATGGATCATGATTGGGCGCTGACGCGAACCATCTTCGGCAACATACTCTAATCCAAAGCGTTCGGGCAGATTATAGTCTACCTGCACCGTCCCTAACTGCCATTCTCTACCAAGAGCGTCTTCAAAAATAAAGTCGAGTTTCGGACCATAGAAAGCAGCCTCTCCAATCCCTTCAAAGTGGTTCATCTCCATTTTTTCTACTGCCCGACGAATTGCTCCCTGCGCCTTCTCCCAGGCTTCATCCGAACCAATATATTTATCTGATTCTGGATCGCGGAAGCTCAAACGAGCCTTGAACTTCTTAAGCTGCAGGCTTTTGAAGACCGCTAGAATTAGCTCTACTACCTTCAAAAACTCATCATCAAGCTGTTCTGGAGTTACAAATAGGTGTGAATCATCTACCGTAAAGCCACGTACCCTAGTTAACCCCCCTAGCTCTCCCGACTGCTCATAACGATAGACCGTGCCAAACTCAGCTAGCCGAATGGGCAACTCTTTATACGACCTTAGTTCGCTTTGATAGATCTGAATATGGAAAGGACAGTTCATGGGCTTGAGGACAAAGCCACGATCGGCCGCAGCATCCTCTTCATCTGCCATCAGGGGAAACATATCCTCTTTATAATAGGGATAGTGTCCCGAAATTTTGAATAAATCTACCTTGGCTAAATGAGGTGTAACTACAGGTAAATAGCCCCGCTTGGTTTGCTCTCCCTTGAGATAGTCTTCTAACTGCGATCGCAAAATTGTCCCTTTCGGAGTCCAGAGGGGCAAACCAGAACCCACAGCATCAGAGAAGATAAATAAGCCTAATTCTTTGCCCAGCTTACGATGATCGCGCTTTAAAGCTTCTTCCTTACGACGCTTGTGTTCCTCTAGCTCTTCAGGGGTTTCAAATGCCGTCCCGTAAATACGCTGAAGCTGCGCTTTTGTTTCGTCTCCCCGCCAATATGCCCCTGCTACGCTTTCTAAGGCGATCGCTTTAGGATTTAGGTCTGCTGTACTCTCAACGTGAGGACCAGCGCATAGGTCCCACCACTGTTCTCCTAGGTGATAAATAGAGATCGGTTCTTTGATACTATCGAGAATTTCTAACTTATAAGGTTCGTTTTGAGCTTCAATTCGGCTTTTTGCTTCCTCTCGACTCACCTCCTCCCGAATCACAGGCAGCTTGCGGTTGATAATCTTAATCATCTCCTTGCGAATTTGCTTGAGATCTTTGTCAGTAAAAGGATCTGGACTATCAAAATCATAGTAAAACCCCGTTTCCGTACAGGGGCCGATTGTCACCTGGGTCTTGGGGAACAACTTTTGTACCGCCATTGCCATGATGTGAGATGCGGTATGGCGAATTTTTTCTAACGACTCGGATTGACTGGTACGAAGTAACTCGATCGATTGTTGTGCTTGTTCTGCTTCGGGCATCGGCTGTTATTAAAGACGCAAGTAATACCGTTACATTTTAGATCGGGATTGCTCTTCAGGATTAACATCCCTAAGAGATAAAAAAATAATACTTATATTAATTTTTGTGAAAAACGCTAAGATAACACTGGGAATAAAAAACAAGTTTTAACATAATCAAGATAAATGTCTACTGAAGAACCTACTGAAAAAGAGCTGCTAAAGACGGTTTTAGAACCGCTACTAGAAGATTTTCAATATTGGTTTGGGCGATCGCGCACTTTATTAGAATCGTCACAAATGTCGTTCTTCACGGTTCAGGAACAGACCGAGCTATTGGCAAGGATCGTTCACGCTCAAAAAGAAGTCCAGACAGCGCAAATGTTGTTCAAAGCGACAGATGGTTTGGCAGGTATAGATTCTAAGATGCTGCTGCCCTGGCATCAGCTAGTAGCTGAATGTTGGAACGTGGCTCGCAAATCCCGCGAAAATAAGCAAATATCAACCTAGACTACAAAATTTCACACAACAGTAAAGAAAACTCACGGCTACAGATCGCCATCTCTGGCTATGAGTTTATGAGGAAAATAAACTATATGTTGCATTTAATTTACATTTTAGCTTTTACCGTAATTGCCCTTTTGGCAGTAAGCAATCTGATTCGGAGCTTGGTAACTTTGAGTGCCGAAACTCAAAAGTTTTACCCTCCTCAATATAATGGTTCTGGAGCAAACAGAGCTTCGTCCCCCAGACAAAAACCAGTTCATCCTGAATTGCTAGACGAACAGGGCAAGGTAATCGAAGAGCCTCTGCTAGTCATGCGTTCCGTATCGGTAGATGACGCTCGTTCTCGTTTGAATGCTCTTTATGATGCTTCTCCAAGCAAGACGACCGACCCTGAAGACCTATAAACGGTAACGGTCAATATTGCAAAATCAGCCACAAGACTATCGCGATCGCTCTTTTCGTGCCAGCAAACTAGCTGCAATCTGATACCATTCTTGCCGATATTGCTGATGGTCGCTTCGTTCTGTCAGTGATTTTCCTGCCAACTCGGGATGCTGTTCGTGAAAAATAGTGTCAACTCGTTTGTAAAAGGCGCTCGTATTTACTTCTAAGGATTCGACTCTTTGATGTATTCGACGCTGAAAATCTAGTTCGCTCTGGCTCAAGACGAAATCTTGAGAATTGCGATCGAAGTTAAAAGGAATAGTATTAGTAATTCGATAGTTGATCAGGGTAAAGCTAATCAGCCCAGGAACAATAATGATTCCTGAAGCAACGAGACCCCAGTGCCACGGTTGGACTTTTTTCAGATCGACGGCGATGGGAAAACGAACTTTTGGCAATAATCGCCTGATGTTGGCAGTAAAGCGAGACTGAGGGCGATAATTTTTGGTTGCAAGACTAGATTTCAAGTCGTCACCAGAAATATGAGAAAGGTTGTTTCCTGGGGCAACGATGAGAGTACGGCAGCGAGAAATAAAGTTATTAAAGACCGATTTTTCTATGCTAACCAGGCTTTGACGTAACCGATCTACTGACTGATAGCGATCGCAAGGTCTTTCTGCTAGCATTTTCTGAAGAACTTTTTTAAGCGGTGAGCTAACCTCAATCCGATTCCAGTCCCATTCTCCAGAATGACTGTCGTATAGTTTATCGGGCTGTTTGCCAGTTAATAAGACTACGGCAGTAGCAGCGAGGGAATATAAATCGCTACAGGGCATAGCTCGACCACGGCTAATCTGCTCGTCGGGAGAATAACCTTTTTTACCAATTAAAGTTACGGCATGTCCGCGAGATTTGGACACGGCATTTGCAGCGAGCTTGACACAGCCAAAATCAATCAGTACGGTTTTGTCATCGCGATCGCGCAGAATCAGATTGTCGGGAGAAATATCGCGGTGAATTAGCTCCGCAGTATGGATATAATCCAATACAGGCAGTATATCCCAAATCATTTCCGTGACTTCTGCCTCGGTTAGCTTGCCTCGACGCAATAGTAATTCCCAATAGCTTTTACCTGGAATATATTCTTGAACCAGAAACAGCGATTTTCTGCCGTCAGTTCTCGTTCTTAACAGTGCCTCAAATCGAGGAATCTGCTGATGACTGAGCTTATAGAGAATACCCGCTTCCCGCTCAAATAACTCTTCTGCCTGACGTAATTCTCGATCGCTATCTACCTGGGGGGCAAATTCTTTGAGTACGCACAGTTCTCGATAACGCTGGGTATCTTCCGCTAAATAGGCTCGACCAAAGCCACCCCTCCCGATCTGCTTCACAATGCGGTAGCGATTATTTAAGATGACTCCATCTCTTAGGGCAGAAGTAGAAGCTCTTGACATCGATCGGTTTTACACCCTGATAAAACAAGCGCCATTCTAGCAATAGATTTCTAGAATGGCGCGTTACTTAGAAGTATTAGGAGTGGCGATCGCGAAGCGTACTCTTTGAATAATCGCCACTCTATTGAAGTGAAAGCGATCGCGGTAGCAATTGTTCTATTTACTGCTCAATCAGGGAAAAATCATCAACAAACAACGCACCAGAACCATTATTTTTAAAAGCAAAAATTTCGGCTCGTGCAAATTCTTCGGGGGCAGTGAAGCTTGCCTGAGTCTCTTGCGTCCCGTTACCCGAAACCGAAGCATATTGAAGACTCGATAATTCTTCAGTACTGCTGATAAATCGTACGCCAATATAGCCTCTGGCTTGCGAATCGGCAATTTGAGTCGTAGCACTAACTTGATAATTACTTCCTGGTACGATCGAACCACTAATATCTTGGCTGACATCACCGATATTAGAGTCAATTTTTGCCCAGCGATCGCCAGGGGAGCGCTCGACTACCGAAACATTTCCACCAGTAGGATTCCAACCTGTCAAACTATCTGTAAAACTGGAATTTTGAATCGGAATTGAGATTTTAGTTGGCTCAATTAGTGGCGTTGTTTCTGTTGCTGGATTTTCAGGAGCGACATTATTATCGATCGCCTCGACGGCAGAACTAAAATCACCTGTTTCTTCCTCAATCGCATTGGTTGAATTACCAGTTTCAACAGGCTCAACGAAAGCTGTTTCCCCGCTTTCAATGTTATCGATTTCCTCAATCGGTTCGGCAGCTATTTCTGAATCTTCAGCCACTACAGGCTCGATCGGTTCGGTAACTATTCCCGAATCTTCAATGATAAGATCGGGTTCTACAAAAGCGTTAGTAGAGACGACCGGTTCAATCGTCTCAGCAGTTACAGTAGAAGTTTGATTTGCAGGTGGAGCCGATGCATCTCCTTCAAAAACATTTAGATTTAGGTTTGTAGCATTCTCTTCTGAATCTATATAAATACCTGCCCCCGCTGGATTTGCGTTGAAAACAGCAATATCCCCCGATACATTACTCAAGCCCGCATCGGCACGACCCAAATCAGCAACAACCACATCTCCGTTATAGTTCCCAGTAATACTAGTGTCGTTAAAAGATAAATTGCCAATTTCTTGAGCTTTCGTTTCTCCTGGGAGTCCTTGAATAAAAATAGGAGTAGTACGGACGGTCGTATCGACTGGATCGTTGATATTAACATTATTAAAGTTAATCTTGAGATTGTTTGGATCTGCTTGATTGCCTGAAATATCTTCAACAAAAATGTATGTCTCTGGATTATTGGCAGCATTGCCAGATGCGATCGCTCCTGAATTGGAAATATTAGTATTATTAAAGTTAATAGTTCCGTTTACCTGAGCTTGAGGGCTATTTTCGTCGATTGTCCCCTTAAATTCGTCGCCAAAATCGTTTCCTTCGGCTATATAGCCTCCAGCGACAAAAATTCCCCTAGCTTTACTATCAGTTAGTGAAATATTGTTGAAGTCGATGGAAACAGGAGCAGAACTATCGTCCAAGTTTCCTAATATAACTTGAATCCCACTACCAGCATTTCCGCTTACTTCAACATTTTCTATTCTGATGTTTTCTAAACTTTCGTAATCCCAGGTAGGCTCTAGGTTAATACCAGCCTCAGGTTTTACACCGCTAGTATTTGTAAAGGTGGAATTTTGCACCACCAAGTTCTTAGCAGAGTCAATACTGATACCCTGACGACGATTATTATCTGAAGTTATGTTGTCAACTAAACCGTTAGCAGAATAAGGCAGAAAATTAGGATCTGGTCTTTCAAAAGAACCCGCAGCTATATGTAGTCCATCTCCGCCAGCGCCAGTGAGCTTTAATCCACTAACTTCGTAGCCGTCAACTCCTAAAAGAGAAACAATATGACCATACTGGCTTGAATTGTATTCCTCCTTGTTCATTTTGATAGTTGCTTTATCTGCCCCCGACCCCTCGCCGATGAGCTGGACGTTTTGAACGTCTCGACCAACAATCATTGCTCTATCGTTGGCTAAAAAACTGCCAGGCTTTGCCTGAACTACGCTGCCCGCTTCAAATACGATTTCCTTATTACTTTTCAGCTGTATCTGCCTGTCGATCAGCCAAGGGCTGCCCATGTCTCGTACAATAATTCGATCGGCATTGGGATCGTCAATTGCAGCCTGGAGAGCAGAACCTCCATCCTGTGCATTGTATCCATATTCGTCAGCAAATACTGTTGTCATTGAAAAAGCCGTTGTCTTTAAGTTGGGTATACATTGTTACTCAGCTTACTGGCAGAAATTTGCTTATTAGTTGAAATTCAAGTTATCGAGCAGCATGCTTTGATATATCTGCTCCATTTAATAAAAATAAATACATCTATAAGCTCAATTTACCTTTTGAAATCGTGTTGTGCGAAGAATAAAAAATATACTTACTTTTAACATGATTGAAAGCATATTTTGGCTTCAAGCTATTAATACATTTTCAGTAAAATCTGGTTTAGCATGTTTAAATACTAAAAGTTTTAAGAATATTGATGCCTAATTTTACTAGTACTGTTTGCTTTTCCTTCAGACCAAAATTATGATTTCCAGTAACTTGGTAACTATAGTAACCTACTATATGCTTTAGGCTATAGTCAACAAAATACCGTATTAACAAATACTTTATATATACATATTTGCTAATTTAAAAACTTAAGATAATTTTTATGCATTATTTATTTTTGCCATGAATACTTGAATTTTTAAAATTTGATAAACACTCAAGAGATAGACTTCGCTCAGTATAATCACTTAAAATACACTGTTATAAGGTATTCCATACAGGTTTAAATAGCGATAGTAGTATGTTTAAACTATAGTGCGTCGTCTCGATTGAGGTTCGTAAACACAGCAAGTTCTCTAAGCTTTAGATAAAAAAAGATAAAAAGTCAAAGCTTCCTATAATTACAGCAGCGCAAAACCTGGAATAACAATAGGTTGATTTATGGCTCAAGTACGTCTGTGGGAAGTTGCCTGTACATTTGATAAAACTACGGCAATTAAAAATATTACTTTTGAGATTTCCGATCGCGCTTTCTGGGTCTTAGTTGGACCGTCGGGATGTGGAAAATCAACGGTTTTGCGAGCTATTGCGGGTTTAGAGCCTATTAGTCGAGGAGAGCTTTATATTGGCGATCGCTTAGTTAACAGCATTCCTGCCAGGCAGCGAGATGTGGCGATGGTGTTCCAAAATTATGCTCTCTATCCTCACATGACAGTGGCAGATAATTTGGCTTTTGGTTTAAAAATGCGACGGTACAAGCCTCAAGATATTGCTTCTAAGGTACAGGAGGTCGCTCACTCTTTAGACATCGAACATCTATTAAAGCGTAAACCCAAACAGTTATCGGGAGGACAACAGCAGAGAGTTGCCCTCGGTAGAGCGATCGCCCGCCAGCCGCAGGTATTCTTACTTGACGAGCCATTGTCAAACTTAGATGCTCAACTGCGAGACGGTACGAGAGCAGAATTAAAACGACTGCACCAGCAGTTTGGCATTACTACTATTTATGTAACTCACGACCAAACAGAAGCAATGACTCTCGCCGATAAAATTGTGGTGCTGTCTGAGGGTAGAATTCAACAAATTGGTAGTCCTCAAGAGGTCTATAGTCATCCAGCCAATAGTATGGTGGCAGGTTTCCTGGGCGATCCGCCAATGAATATCTTGACTGCAACCTATGAAAAAGAGCGATTAACTATTGGTAAGAATCAGTTTCTCCAGCTTAATTCAGCCATACAGCAGGGATTATCGCTACATCCAGGACAAAAAGTAGACCTAGGCATTCGTCCCGAACATCTTATAATTCAGCCTACTTCAACACAAGATGATAGTGATTGTCTAATTTTAGAGGTGGATTTAATTGAGCCATTGGGTCGAGAAACTAATATTAAAGCAGTCATCCCAGATTCTAATCTAAGAATTAATTTAGTTGTAGAAGGTCAGTGTCCGAGCAAAAAAGGCGATCTCCTCACTGTAAAATTCGATTTAGATCGTTTGTTTATCTTTGATATTAATAATGGACGGGTAATTAACGATCGCCCCAGTAGAAACGTTCCATAGAACATTTTCACTGGCTTTCTGACTTCTGGCTGTTACTACCAAATAATTTATGCCTTCTAATAATGCTGTAAATCTTGCTTTTACCTCAGCCCTCGAACAGGCTCGGTTAATTAAAGAGCGCCAGATAACGCCTCTAGAGTTAACCACAATGTATCTAGAGCGTATTGCCCAATATGATTCTCAAATAGGCAGTTTTAACTATGTTGCCCGAGAAAGTGCGATCGCCGATGCTCGGACGAAAACCGATCGGCTAAAAGAAACTCCAGAGCCAAATTCACTTCCTCCATTTTTTGGCGTGCCGATCTCGATTAAAGACCTCAAATCCGTGGCAGGAATGCCGATAAACTATGGTGTTCCCGCTCTAAAAGGGCAAATTGCTAAGTATGATGAGGAAATAGTCACTAAGATCAAACAGGCTGGGTTTATTATTCTGGGAAAAACCGCCACATCGCAACTAGGTTCTTTTCCCTACACCGAACCTGAGGGTTTTCCTCCCACCCGTAATCCCTGGAATCTAGACTATACCCCAGGCGGTTCGAGTGGCGGATCGTCGGCATCCGTAGCAGCAGGCTTTTGCGCGATCTCCTTAGGTGGTGATGCGGGAGGCTCGATCAGAGGTCCTGCTGCCTGTTGCGGTTTAGTGGGTATCAAACCCAGTCGGGGCAGAATCTCTTTTTCTCCTGTAGGCGATCGCCTAAGTGGTCTGGGTACTCACGGAATTTTGACCCGCACCGTGGCGGATGCAGCAGCTTTTTTAGATATTGCCTCTGGCTACACGACAGGCGATCCTTATTGGCTCGACAAGCCAGAAGTTTCTTTTCTTAGCAGTACTCAACAGTCTTTAGCTAGTTTAAAAATTGGATACGTGACATCTTTCTTACCAGTGGGCGAACCCGATCCAGAATGCCAGCAAGGGGTAGCTCAAATCGTAGAGCAGTTAAAGACTATGGGTCATCAGGCTATCCCCCAGGCAATCGATTTAACTTCTTTAATCGAACCATTTCAGACTGTTTGGTCTAGTGCTGTGGCTGCTTCGGGAATTCCAACCGAAGCACTAAGTCAGATGAATCAATGGGTGTTATCTCGGTCTGGGACGGCAGGAGAGTATTTGCAGGCAGTAACCCAGATACAGCTATTTGCCCGACAGTTAGTCGGTCTGTTTGCCCAAATCGATGTTTTAGTTGCCCCAACCTATATGCATCCTGCGATTAAGGTTGGCGAATGGCAAGATCTAAGTCCCGAACAGACTCTCCAGCAGATTATCAATTGGATACTTCCCTGTCCTCCTTTCAATGTTACAGGACAGCCTGTGATTAATATTCCTAGAGGATTCGATCGCCACGGAGTTCCAATCGGAGTTCAGCTAGTAGGTAAGCCCAATGATGAAGCGACAATCATTGCTCTAGCTACCAAACTCGAACAGGCTCAACCCTGGAGTCAGCTAAAGCCCGATCGCTTTGCTTGAGGCGATTGCTATTACATAGTCTAATGTTAATATTGAACCATCCTTGGCAGGGAGCTATAGGAATTCTCGACTGAATTTAACCTATAGCTTTTAATTTATTTTGCTGCTCAACTGACTAGTTCTACTCGATGGGTTGTTCCAGCTATGGTCACGCGATCGCCCGTAATTAATTTACGTCCCCGTCGAATCTCCGCTTCTCCATTGACTTCAACCATGCCCTGCTTAATAATAATTTTGGCTTCTCCGCCAGTCTGAGCAATTCCTTGCCATTTGAGAAACTGATCGAGTTTGATGTGTGCTGCTGAATCATTCATGCTTAAGACGATAGAAGTACTGATAAATTTCGGTGAAACCTAATTTATTGTAGAGGTTTATACCCGCCTGATTAGCAGTTTCTACCTGAAGATAAACTTTCGTTGCACCTTGGCTATATCCCCAGTCGGTCATTGCCGATATTAACTGACTTGCATAACCACGACGACGTTGCTGTTTAGCAGTTACCAAGAAAAAAATGCCGAGGTAGTTGCGCTCTAAAACTCCTAACCCACAGCTAAGGAAGCGATCGCGATGCTTAAGCATTCCATAACAGGTGGAATGGGGAATAATTTGCAGCATAGTCGATATAGTATTCCAGTGTCGAAACGGCACTTCTGCTGTATGAACGTAATTATCCAACCACTCAGTCGATAACTCATCCGCGATCGCAATTTCGACATTATTATAGTTACTCAAAGACGATTCTTCGTCGATCGATCTGACTCGAACGCTTACAGAATCTCGTTTGATATATTTCAGCCGTTCTAAAGTTAGATTTAATTCCGACCACTGAGGCATATTAGTGAGACGGAAAATAGGCGGCAAACTATATTTTTGGTAAAGTGCCTCACAACGCCTAATTTTACTTACCAGATTTTCCCCTGCTATCCCTTGATATAAAGGAGTTATTGAATTAGCTCTTTTTGTATAGCCATCGGCAAAACGCAAGATCCAGCCGTCATCCAGGATTTGCTGTAAGGCTGGCAAGGCGTTAAGAGATAGTTCTTCCAAAGTTTGAATTTGCATAGAATATTCCGAACGCGGATGAGGCTGTTTATTCTTTTAGACGCTTATTGGCGATCGAACTGCGCCACTACATGTTTCTGAGACAGTTGAAATGTATCACTCTTATTCAATGTACTGCCTCGATCGCAAATCATACACAGTTCCGCGCCAAGTTCAAAATAGTTCAATAGGAAATTAGTAGAAAAATTTCTCTTTCTTTTCTCTCTACATCTGTTTTAATGCGCGTATGTTCCGAACCAGGATTATATCTCAGCGCTGCATTTGCGAAACAAGCCGAAGATTTACCAACCTTGAAAATGATGCGAAATATCTAAACTCTTTGCACGAAATACATCCAACCCTTCAATTAATTCCTTGCCAACTCCACAGAGAGAGAAGTCTTCTCTTGTTAACTTCCACAAACAAAACAAACATGTCAAGAATCTTGTTACATAACTTGACAAAGATGCTTAACATTTGTTAATATAGGTATATGGATGAAGAAACACATTATTTTTCTCGTTTCCCATCCCGTTCTCAATCGAGAACACAATATATATACAACCCGCAATAATAACTACAATGACAACGACTCTACAACAAACCCAAACCCAGAATAGCTGGGAAAGGTTCTGTCAGTGGATTACAAGCACCAATAACCGCATCTATGTCGGTTGGTTCGGTGTCTTAATGATTCCTACATTACTTGCAGCTACAGCTTGTTTCCTAATCGCTTTCGTCGCAGC
>ENA-ORXT01000785-ORXT01000785.1-marine-metagenome-genome-assembly--contig:-NODE-785-length-47468-cov-67.792155_pt1 | contig 47468 bp, 52 predicted proteins | sample MGYA00237868_ERZ511482 | MGnify/ENA metagenome assembly ERZ511482
TCGATCCAGTAGTTCACGCACACATCGCTGTAGTCGATGGGTGTGACCCGATTCTCGGGATCGAGCTGCAGTGCATCGTCGACCGTCGACAACATTGCAGACTCATATGGCATGAAGAGCTCCGCGTCGAGACCTCGTTGCAGAAAGGTGTTGTCGATGCCGAACATCACGTCGGCCGTTGGGTTGTCCTTGGTCAAGATGGCTGCGCTGACCAGCTGTCCAGCGTCGCCGGCTGCTACCTGGGTGACCTCGATGCACGTGTCGGCGGCGAAGCTCTCGAGCGTGCCTTCGGACACGACGAACGAGTCGTAGGTGACGAGCGTGATCGACGTGGGCACGTCGCATCCTTCGTCGGCGAATCCCACGGCGGGGGCGTCGGGCTCGTCGCCGCCAGCCTCGCCGCCGGTTTCGGCGACTGCGTCGGTGGTGTCGCCCGTCGCGGCGGTGTCCCCGCCGTCGTCGCTGCTGCCGCAGGCGGCGGCGAACAGCGCGAGAAGTAGCAGCACGATGGCTGCACGAACAGCTGACTTGGTGGTATTCACAATGTTCCTCCGCTGGCATTACCCAGATCAGGTGTGCGGGTCGACGATGCGATCGTCCTCTCAGCCCGGTGTTCTCCGAGCTCCCCGTTGTTGGTTGAGCCGCCAATATAGCGGCGTGCGCTCGCAGGGTGCGGAAAAACACATGCTGGCGGCATTCTTCCGCACCCTGCTACCCGTCGAGGTGTGCAATCACCGCATCGATGGCCAACTTATAGCTGGTCGCGCCGAATCCGCTGATGACACCGACACACACACCACTGAGCAGCGACGTGGCGCGGAACTCTTCGCGGGCATACACATTGCTCATGTGGGTCTCGATAACCGGTATGCCACACCCGGCAATGGCATCACGCAGCGCAACGCTGGTGTGGGTGTACCCGCCGGGGTTGAACACGATGCCGTCGGCCCACGTCATGGCTTCTTGAATGGCGTCGACCAGGTTGCCTTCGATATTGGACTGATGATCGCGCAGCGCTGCACCTCGCTCGCCGGCATAGGTCCGAAGGTCGGCGACGATGTCGTCGAGCGAGCGAGTGCCATAAACCTGGGGTTCGCGAGTGCCGAGCATGTTGAGGTTCGGCCCGTTGAGGAGACCAATCTTGCGCATGGTCAGAGGATACTCGGCCCGGCGGACCGCACCGGGACGCCTGATGCGAACCACCCGCCCCTCACCAGCAGACTACTGCAGGATCGGCAGCTCACCTTCGGTGAACACGGCAATGAGCACGATCGCTCCGACGACGATCAGGGTGAGCACGGCACCCACGATGTACCACTGCAGTTGCGCTTTGCGGTTGGCGGCCATCTGCGCTTCCTTCTTCTCGGCCGCCGTCAACTTGGTGGCCCGCTTCTTGGCGTGTGAATCAGCCGTGCTCATGATGTCCAAACCCAGTGTCGAGGAGATGTTCCGAAGTCTCTCAGAATACGAGCGTTGGCGGCATTCGGGAACCTCTGTTCCTAAACTCCTGTCATGTCGGATGCGCCAGATGGACCAACGGGACCGGGCCCTGACCGCGCCGCCAACCGCGAAGGGGCGCCGTCGAGCTCCTACAACAACATCATTCTCACCGGCTTCATGGGCACCGGCAAGTCCACGGTTGGCCGCCTCCTGGCCCAACGCCTGGACCTGCAACATGTCGACACCGACAAGATGATCGAGCGCCGCCATGGCCCGATACCCCGTATCTTCGAGGAACAGGGCGAAGACGGTTTCCGGGAGATCGAGCGGGCGATCGCCGTCGAGCTGACGACCGATGTCGGCTTCGTGATCTCGACAGGCGGTCGCTTCATGCTCGATCCCGCCAACGTCGCTGCCCTTCATGAAGGCAATCGCGTTTTCTGCCTTGTTGCCGAACTCGACGTCATCATGGACCGGGTAATGAACCGACGCTCGAGCCGACCATTGCTCGCCGGCAAGGACCCCCGAGCTCGTGTCGAAGAACTCTTGCAACAGCGCGCCGATGGCTATGCACAGTTCGAGTCGGTACCAACCGATCAGCGTCCGCCGAGTTCGGTCGTCAGCGACATCATCTCTCGTCTATGAGCAAGCCCAGCGTCCGGCAGTCAATCTTGATGCGGTCTGTAGAACACCTGCTCGACGATGGCGAAGAAGCTCATGCGGTCGTCATGCTCTCAACCCGCCATCGTTGGTTCCTTCCCTATGCGATCATCGCTGGGCTGGCACTGTTCGCCGTCGCCTCCATCACGGGCATCGACAGCATGATGAACCGTGTCGTACTGGCCGCCAGCGGTGCCGCTATCGCCGGCATGGCGACCACGAACCACTCGGTGCTGGCCGAGACGACACGGGGACTGGTCTTGTGCCGATCGAGCCGGGTTCGCCAGTACGCCAAGGCAATCATCGACCGTCTGCCTGCGGATACATCACTGACAATGGTCGGAAGCACCGTGATCACCAGTGACTGGAAAGTCGACGGTGTCGTGTACACGATGACCAAACGATGGGAGGCCACAATGCGCCAACTGTCGACTCGATACGACTAGCTGTACCTAGCGAACAGGATGCGGAATAGGGCCCGAGTGCTCGACGAAACGTGCCGAGAAACGGTCAGCGCCAGACTGCAACCGAGCCAGGCGCATGTTGCACGGCGTAGTCGGCGAGCGACCCCAGCACCCATCGTGAGATGCCCGAGTGGCCTTGTGCCCCCAGAACGAGCAGCGCATCGGGATCGGCCTGATCGACCAAGGTGGTGCGGGGATCACCCTGCATGACTTGATGAACAACTCGGCTCGGGTCGACGCCTGCTGTTTTCACTGCGGTCGCGGTCGACTCGGCCAGCATTTCCTCGGCGCGTGCATTCAGACCTGTTCGTACTTCGTCATCGAGAGCGAGATCGTCGAGTTCCCACTCGTCGTGGGAGTACACCGCCCGCACTTGCGCATTGGTGAAGCTCAGCGCCCATGCGAGTGCTTCGATCGACGACGGTGACCCATCGACAGCCACGGTGATCATCTGTTCGGGCGCTACCGACTCGCGCACCACCACGACCGGCGACTCAGAATGTCGCACCACAAAGGCTGCGGTCGAACCCACGAAGATCTGGCGCAGTCGGCTGTTACCCGTGCGACCAAGCACCACGATGTCGTGGTCTTCGCTTTCGTCGGCGAGCACGGATCGAGCGGCGCCCATGACCACCCGTTCGTCGGTGATGAGTTCCGCTCGAGGGGTCCCCGCAACCGCGGTGCTGAGCTTTATCTGCGTCTTGTCGGACACGTAGTCGGGAAGAACGACTGGACCTCCTACAACCGGCACCAGCAGGGCCGGCGGAAAGCTCCACGTCGTGATGGCTGTGACCGACCCGGCGCGTTCCTCGGCCAGGGCTGTTGCCCACTGCAAGGCAACGAGGGAGCTTTCGGACCCGTCGACGCCAACCAAGATCTTGTAGCCGGTTTCGCCTGAACTCATGGGTGTCACTTTCTCTGGATTCACATTTGGTGTCTGGCCCGAGAAGCATCGGCAGCCCCGGCACTACCAGCAAGCAGTGCGACCGTACTTCGCCGAAGTTAGCAGGGCCGGTGTTCGGTACCCACGCCGGCGGTGATGAACACTGCGGTCCCCGCACTCTCTTCGTTCGCCGTGTGCCAGACACCCGGAGGATTGACCAGATACTGGCCCGCTCGCAGCACCGTGGTACTGGTTGCGCCGTCGGGGAACTCCTGGGTCAGCGACAATGTGCCAGCAGTACACAGCACGACCTCGGCGCCATTGGGATGCATCTCCCACATGCCCCAAGCTCCGTTGGTTTCCGACATCGACACCAGGCGGGCTTCGGTGCCGTCGGCCTCATGTCGTTCGGTGTATGCGGCGTACCAGGACATGTCGCCGGTGAAGAGCGGTTCGACTTCGGCGGTCGCTCCCAGGCCGAGATGGATGGGGTGTGCAGCCAGTGCAAATGCGGTGTCATTCATGACCACAGTGTCGCACGACCCACGGGGATCGGTAGTGAACGAAGGGTGCTCGCTCGTGCCGGTTGCGGCGCTAGCTATAGCTATAGCTAGACCGCAATGAGTTCGGCAAAGCGGGCGGCGGTGGTATTGCCGCCGCTGATGGTCACGGCAACCGTGCGTCCTTCGACCGGAATCTGGCCATGGACGACCGCCGCCAAAGCCGAAGCGCCGCTCGGCTCGGCGACGATTTTGAATTGCTCGAACAACAGTCGCATGGTGGCCACGATCTCGGCGTCACTCACGCCAAGGAATTCGCTCACGTGGCGGTTGTTGATGGGCCAGGTGAGTTCGCCGGGTGATGTGGTCTGCTGGCCGTCGGCAATGGTGACCGGGACATCGATCGTGATCCGTTGGCCGGCAGCGCGCGACTTTTTGTGGTCATCACCGGCGTCGGGCTCGACACCGAAGATCTCGATGCCGGGCTGCAGGTGTTTCGCGATCGTGGCCGACCCCGACAGCAGACCGCCGCCACCCAGGCAGACCACGATGGTGTCGATTTCGGGAACATCGCGCAACGCTTCGAACATGGCGGTCCCCTGACCAGCCATGACCGCAGGATTGTCATAGGGCTTGATCAGCGCGCGGCCTTCGCGCTCGCTCAACTCGGCACCGATGTCTTCGCGACTCTCGTGGTAGCGGTCATAGGTGATGACCTCGGCGCCGTAGCCACGGGTAGCTGCCAGCTTGTTCGGTGGTGCGTCGGCAGGCATGACGATCTTGGCCGAGACCCCCAGGAGTTGAGCGCCCAGCGCCACCCCCTGTGCGTGATTGCCCGACGAGAAAGCGACCACACCGGCTCGCTTCTGCTCGTCGGTCAATGTGGCCACGGCGTTGTAGCCCCCGCGGAACTTGAATGATCCGGTGCGTTGCAGATTCTCGGCCTTGAGCAGCACTCGCCCGCCGAGCTGTTCGTTCAGCCGGCGTGATTCCAGCAGCGGCGTGTGATGGGCAACACCTTCTAGTCGGCGGGCAGCATTGCGAACATCTTGGGGCCCAATAGCGAACGTCACGCCCGAAGACTAGGACACTGCTGCTGGTCCTTGTGTCCGGTTTTGGTGCCTCCTGCCGTTGCCAGGTCTTACAGTCACGACATGTCCTCGGTCGCGTCGTCGTTTGTCTTGTTGTCACAAAATACCTATCCCGACCCGACACAGGTGATTGCCGAAGCGGGCCGACTCGGCGTGGGTCTCACCCATGAGATGGGCGAGCCGACCGTGTTGAACTTCAGCATCGACGGCGGGGGCATGTTGATCGTCATGCATGTCGATGCTGCGCACCCCGACGCGGCCGCCATGCCAGTCGGGCCGACCTCACCGGAGCCATCGGTGATCGCCAGCCATGTCGGGCACTATGTGGTCACAGCCATGGATCTTCCCGAGACCTCGGCACATCCCGACGGGCTCATGGGTATCGTGACCGCCGCCTTGATCCAATCGAGCCCGGCCGTGGCCGCGATGCTCGGCCATGGCGCGATCTTTCATCGCTCCGACGTGTTCGCCGCATATGTCCAAGCCGCCGGATCACAGATTGCGTCGGAGATCGTGGTCGACATCACCGCGGCTCGCGAGCGCGACGACCGCATATCGTTCTTGACGCACGGGCTCGGTCGATACGGACGTGAAGAGTTCTACGTAACGTCGACGGCGCACAGTCAGGGTGCACTCGACTATGTGATGGCGCTCACCAAATGGATGATCGCCGACCCCGACAAGCAGTTACCGACCGGTGACACGGTCGGGCGCACCGCCGACGAACAGATCGTTGTGCATCGAGTGCCGAGCCCGATCGAAGGGCGGCCACCGGTGATCCGTCTCGACATCGATCTGGAATCACCCGGTCTCGAGCCATCGGCGACGCCTAAGAAAAAGGGTTGGTTCCGACGAAGCTGATGCCAGCGACATCGTCTCGAAAACAGGCGAGGGGCTGCCTCGCATGCGAGACAGCCCCTCGTCGTTCTACTGGCGTTGGTTACAGCTCGGCAGCGCGACCCATAGAGGCCTCGGCCAGTGCGTGCCATTCCTGAATGCCATCGCGGAACTCGCGCCACGGACCAAGGATCGACGCAAAGTCGGCGTTCTCCGACGCAGCATTGTCGAGCACGTTCTCGGATTCTTCCTTGAACGCAGTCATGACATCTTCGGGGAACTCGCGTATGTCGGCAAACTGCTTGACCTGTTGCAATGCGGCCGGGTTGAGCGCGTCGTAGTTTGCCATCATGTTCACATTGGCGTGAGCAGCCGCGTTCTCGACTGCCGCCTGGTACACCTCGGGCAGCTCGTTCCAGAACGACAACGGAAGCTCGACCTCGAGGGACGGACCTGGTTCCCACCAACCGGGGTGGTAGTAGAACAAGTCGCTACCGAGTTCGTCGAGACCGAGAATCAGGTCGTCGACCGGACCCACGAACTCGGCGGCATCGATGGCACCGCTTTGGATGTTGGTCAGGATTTCGCCGCCGGCCACGCTGACCTGCTCGCCACCCAGGTTGTTCAGCACCTGTCCGGCAATGCCGGGGATGCGCATGGTCAGGCCCTGGATGTCGTCGACGCTGTTGATCTGTTTGCTGAACCAGCCACCCATCTGCACGCCGGTATTACCGGCAGGAAATTGGATGACACCGAATTCCTGGGCATAGAGCTCACGCATGAGTTCGAGCCCGCCACCGTGGTACAGCCATGCATTCTGCTGGCGACTCGTGAGCCCGAACGGCACTGCGGTGCCGAACTGGGTGGCCGAGTTTTCACCGGTGTAGTAGTACGACGCCGTGTGACCGGCTTGAGCGCCACCGTCGCGCACCGCGGTCAGGACCTCGAGGCCACCCACGATCTCACCGGCAGGGCGTTCGGTGATCTTGAAGCGTCCACCGGTCAGACGACCAACCTCTTGGGCAAAGGTCGTTGCACCGCCAAAGATCGTGACCAGACCGGCCGGCCAGCTGGTGGCCATGTCGATCTCGATCTCGGGCAGGCCTTCGTCCTGGGCCAGTTCAACGGTTTCCTCGTCGCTGTCGGAACCTTCGGCAATCGTGCCTTCGTCACTGGCTTCTTCGGTGGCAGCTGTGGGGCTGTCACTGCCGCAGGCGGCCAACATGGCTGCTCCGGCAGCGAAGCCAGCAACACCGAGGCCTGCTTTTCCTATGAATGAGCGTCGTGATACGTCGGGTATCTGGAGCTCGGTTTCCTCAATTGTCATGTCCCCTCCTAATGGGTCAGAGCAGTACGCAACGTCAAACGCTGCTGGTTACAAATAAGTCGTATGAGAAATCGGTGATCTGGGGGAAGATGCCCAGGACCAGCAAGGCAATGCACTGCAACACCATGAACGGGATGGCGCCCTTGTGGATGTCGGCGGTCTTCACCTCGGGGGGCGCGACCGACTGCAGATAGAAGAGCGAGAAGCCCACGGGCGGCGAGATGAAGGCGATGTTCAGGTTCAGGGCCATCAGTACGGCGAACCACACGAACTCCTTTTCGGTGAAACCGAGCTCGACCATGGCGGGCACAAAGATTGGCACCACGATGAAGGTGATCTCGAGAAACTCGAGATTGATGCCCAGCAGAAACACCGCAATCATGGCCACGACGGTGAAGCCGACCTTGCCACCGCCAACGGCTTGAAGCCATTCGCTGGTCTTGTCGTTGCCGCCGAGTTCGCGGAACATCACGCTGAAGAACGTGGACGCAAAGATCAGTGTCAGCACCAGGATGGTGATGTTCGCGGTCGACGTGCCAGCTTCGCGAGCCGCCTGTGGCGTGAGCCGCCACTTGACGTCGATGTGATCACCGCCGTCGGCACTGAGCCGCTTGTCAAACCACCAATTCAAGATGCCGAGCAGCAGCGCGCCCAACACGCCAATGGCACCGGCTTCGGAAGGCGCCACGATTCCCTGAAAGATCGCCGCCAGTACGCCCATGATCAACAAGATGGTGGGCACCACGCCGACCAGCACCTCGGCAGCCAGCATCGAACCGGTACGAAGAATCAAGAAGATGCCCACGAACCCGACTGCGCCAAGCACCACCGAATAGAACGGGCTGAACGTGAGCATCACGACGAACAGGAGCACGCCCAGCACGGCCGACACGGCCAAGGCCGTGCCCGGCTCGACATGGCCGTTCAATGTGCGTTCTTCTTTGGGCATCGGTGGCCCGAGCTCGGGATTTCGCCACGACACGAGCAAGGCGTAGGCGGCATACATGCCGCTCACCATCAGGCCCGGAATCAGAGCGCCGGCGAACAGGCCAATGATGCCAACACCGTTGCCGAGCTGTTGCGCCAACAAGATGAGCACCAAGCTCGGCGGCAGCATTTGTGCCAGCGTTCCGGACGCGGTTATGGCACCCGTTGCCAGTTTGTGGTCGTAGCCGAGTTTGACCATGGCCGGCAATGACAGCAGCCCCATGACAATGACGGTGGCGGCGACCACCCCGGTCGCAGCTGCCAGCAGGGTTCCCACGATGACGACTGCGGCAGCCACCCCGCCCGGGAGGGGACCCATGAGCATGGCCAAGCCGGTCAACAGCCGCTCGGCAATACCAGATCGTTCCAAGATGGCACCCATCAACACGAATAGCGGCACGGCCAGCAGGGTGGAATTGGTGAGTTGCTCCGTCCACTTCTGCCCCAGCAGGTTCAAGGCACTGGGGTCGAACACGTCGAAAACATCGCCCAGGAACGCGAAGACCACGCCAGTGGCAGCGAAGGAAAAGGCCACGTTGTAGCCGGTCAAAATCATGGCCATGAAAACCAGGAACATGATCATGGCGAAGCCTTCGCCCAGGTCCATGCCCAGGAAGCCACCGATCAGCGGCGTGAGTGCGCCGTGCATCGTGGCCAGCATTACTCGACCCGCGTGGGGGCGTCTACGACTTTGAGTTCCGCCAGGTCTTCACGGCGAATCAACACGAATCCGCCCTTGATCATCTCGGAAATGATCTGCAATAAGAACAGCATGAAACCCACGAACAGCATGGCGCGGATGGGGCCGACCGGCAGGTTGCCCGCATCGGACGATTGGCTCCAGGTCTCCCAGACATGCCAGCTCGCCGGCCAATCACCGTTGCTCTCGCCACTGAAATCTTTCTTGAAACCAAGATTCGTCTTGGCATACCCGTGCAGCAGCCGCAGCGCCGCCCACAGAAAGGGCACCAGCAGCAATGCATGCAGCACGAAGTCGAGCCATGCCTTGGTGCGGTTGCTGAAGTCGGCCCACCAAAAATCGATGCGAGGGTTCACGCCCGCCTTCACGCCGTAACCAACACCGAGCAGAGCCAACAAGCCGAAGAGCTGCAACCCCAGGCTGTTCACCTCGCCGATGATGATGCTGGCTTCGATGAAGCGGGCCGTGTATCGGGTGATCACATAGAAGAAGATCACGACGAAGATGCCCCAGGCCATGACCCACAGCGGCCCCATCGCCAAGCTCGCAGCCAGAATGCCCACGGCGAACCCCGTGGTCACGCCGTTCTGCCAACCGCTGAACGCCGTCACGATCAGGAAGGTGAGGGCGGCGGTCCCCAGCCCCAGCAGGGCGCCCTGCCTGACGGTGATTTCACCGCTCGGGAGCATGTTCACGAGGATGCGGTACAAGCTGACCAGTGCCGCTGTCACCACGACTGCAGCGATGATCGAGGTGATCCAGCCGCGGCTCGAGCTGCTGACCATGAACTCCGACGTGCCGACGGGCTCGACCTCGACGCCGAAGATCCAGTCGGCCAATCCCTGCAGTGGTCCAATCAACAGTGCAGCGAAACCGAACGCAGCACCGAAGACCGTGAGGCCGGCCAGAGGGTTGGCGAAGCTGTTGGCGCCTTGTTCGAAGAAGTCGGACAACCGGTCGATCGCCATCGAGACTGCCTTGATGGGCCCTGGTCGCGCAGAGAGCGCCAGCACGGCTACCAGGCCGACCCAGTGCCACCATGCGAAGTTGCCGATCAGCCAGTCGGTGTCCAGGAAGGTGAAGATGACTGCTGCAACCAGAAGCGCACCGACGACCCACCCGATGGGATGCACCTGCCCGAGGGCGCCAGCGTCTTTGCCCGACGTGTCGAGTTCGGCGACCTCGGTGACCTGATGCAGCTGGTCGAGTGTCTCGGCCACGTCGACCGACGTCTTGATGTTGTCAGGCATCTACAGCCTGCCGGTTGTGCATAGTTTCCCCCGACCAGTGCAGATGAACGCACCGGTTCGCCACCAGTGAAGTGCCAGAAGTCACACTGGTCAACTCTTCACGCAAAAAACTTTCCTATTTGCCGGCTTTCCGGCAACCCGTCGATTCTTGACATCTCAGCGGTGTCAAGAAGTGCGGCTAGGCAGGTTGTACGTAATCGGGACCCAGTTCGCCGACGTTGGCAGCGCCGATGAGCTTCATCGTTCGTTCGAACTCGTCGTGCAAAAAGCCGAGCGCCTTGTCAACGCCACGCTCACCACCGGCACCGAGGCCGTAAAGATAGGCGCGCCCGACCATGCAGGCCGTGGCGCCGAGCGCAACCGCTTTGACGATGTCGGCGCCCCGGCGGATTCCGCCGTCGACCAGCACTTCGACCCGATCACCGACTGCATCGACGGTGGCGGGCAGCAGCTCGAACGGGGCCGGCGATGAGTCCAGTTGACGGCCTCCGTGGTTCGAGAGCGCTACGGCTTCGATGCCGATCTCTGCGGCCTGGCGCGCATCGTCGACGTCTTGCACACCCTTGAGCATGATCGGACCGGGCCAGATATCGCGAAAGATCTCGATGTCGGCCCACGAGAGTGAGGGGTCGAGCTGTTCGGCCACGTACGGCCCGAGCGCAACGGCGTCGGTGCCGTCGCGACCGTCGCCGGTGCCGGTCACGTTGGCAAACCGAATCGGGTCCGACGTGGCGAAATCGAGCGTCCATCGAGGGTGGCGGATGCCGTCGAAGATGGTGTCGAGCCCCAGCTTGGGCGGCAGGGTGAACCCGCGACGGATGTCGCGTTCACGACGCCCCAAGGTGGCGAAGTCCACCGTGATCACGATGGCCTCGTAGCCGGCGGCATCGGCGCGATTGATCATCTCCTTGACCAGACCGCGGTCTTTCCAGACATAAACCTGAAACCACTTGGGTCCTTCGCTGACCTCGGCAACTTCCTCGATCGATCGGGTGCCGAGTGTGGACAGTGTGTAGGGCAGGCCTCTTCGCGCCGCAGCCCGCGCGACTGCGAGTTCGCCCTGCGAGTCGGAGATGCGACCGAAACCGGTAGGCGAAAGCGCAAGCGGCATGGGGATCTTTTTGCCCAGCAGCGTGGTCGACAGATCGACATTGCTCATGTCGCGCAGCACCCGAGGCCGGAACAACACGTCGTCGAAGACGCGAATGCTGCGAGCCAGCGCCTCTTCGTCCTCGGCGGCGCCGTCGATGTAGTCAAAGACTCCACCGGGCAGATTGCCCTTGGCGATACGACGAAGGTCGTCGATGTTGGCCGCTCGTTCGAGCTTGCGTTCGACGGTGTCGAGCGTGAGCGTGCGGAACTTCATCGTGCTGCGAAGATTCTCGAACATGTCTCCAACTTACCCCGGACCGAAGATCGGGTGAGCGAGCGGCGCAAGCGTAGTCAGGCGATGGCGATCAAACCCACGGCAACAAGCGCCAGCAATACGCCCATCACCTGAACTCGCCTGACTCGTTCGCCAAAGACTCGCCACGCCCAAATGACGGTGACGGCCGGGAACATCGAAGTGACCACGGCGGCAACGGTGGTCGAACCTGCTCTCGCCGCCAAAATGAACAACGCATTGGCGGTGGTGTTCAGCACCGCAATCGCCACCACGTACCCCAATACGGCACGCGGGACCGCGACCGGCTGGCGGGTTCCGAGCATCACCATGAGTAGCGCAGCGAATCCCGCAAAGCGCGCCGCAGCCAGCGGCCACATACCCGCGTCATCACCCGTTTGTGCCAGGCCGAGGAGCAACAGGCCGAGCCCGACAGCACCGCCCAGGCCATATAGCAAGCTCGATCCAACACTTGCCTCGACATCGGTTTTCGTCATGCTCACGAGTGCAATCGCGACCAGGCCTGTCGCTACGCCCGCCATGGCCACCGCAGAGAGCGAATCGCCGCCGGTCAAAGCGTCGACGAGTGCAGGAAGTGCCGCCGCGCCCACACCCGCTACCGGAGCCGCAATGGCCACACTCGCTCTTGCGTAACCGGCATAGATCGACAGGATCCCACCGGCACCGCCGACGCCGGCAACGGCACCCCAAGCCATGTCGGCCGAGGTTGGATCACCAATTATCACCAATGCCAACACCACACCGACAGCGGCACCGCCGAGATGCGAAAAAGTGGTGATTGAAAGTGCGGCCGCCCGTCGGCTCGCCAGGCCGCCGACAAAGTCCGATGTGCCTGCACCAATCGCCGAGAGGAGAGCGAAGATGACCGTCAAGCCCTGCATAGTGCCACAAATGGACCGCCAGACCCGGTGTCGGGTTAGGGTCATGGGCGCCATGTCCAACCCCACTGCGGCCAGTCCAGAGATTCCCCGAAGTGCGTGGCGTACCCTGACGATCACGTCGGCCGTGGTGTTCATGGTCAGCCTGGAAATCACCATCATTGCGTTGGCACTTCCGGAGATTCGCGAGGCCTTCCCCGATTCGTCCGACTCGACGCTGTCGTGGATCTTGACCGTCTACAACATCGGTGTTGCCTCACTGCTTCTGCTGGCCGGGTGGTGGGCCGACAAATCCGGCCGCAAGAAGGTCTTCGTCATCGGACTCTCGTTCTTCGCCGCAGGATCGGTCGTCGCCACCGTCGCCCCTACGGTCGAAGTGTTGATTGCCGCCCGAGCGATCCAGTCGATCGGTGGAGCGGTGCAGTACCCCGCCGGGCTGGCATTGCTGCTGCGGGCTTTTCCCGACGAGCGAAGGCAAATGGCTATCGGCGTCTGGGGTGCCATGGGTGCACTCGCTGCGGCAGTTGGCCCCTCTTTCGGCGCCATTCTGGTGCAAGCATTTGGCTGGCGGGCCATCTTCGGAATCAACATTCCGGTCGCGATCGTTGCCTTCATCGCCGGACGCTTCTATCTCGAAGAAAGCAGGGGAGAGGTTCCCGAGGGTCGAGTCGACCTGATCGGCGTGCCGTTGGCGTCCATAGGTGTGGGCGCAATCATTCTGGGCATCGTTCAGGCCGGTGAATGGGGACCCGGGTCGCCAGCCCAGATCCTCACGGTGGTGGCGGGCATTGTGCTCGTAGCCGCATTCATCATCCGATCCAAAACCCATCCTGCGCCGCTCTTCGACCTGAAGTTGCTGAAACTACGCTCGTTCAGCGACGCCAATATCGGCATGGTTGCGTTCACCATGGCGTTTTTCAGCTGGCTGGTCACATTCCCCACCTTCGTTCAAGAGGAATGGGGTTGGTCGGTACTCGAGACCGGATTCGCCATTGCTCCGGGACCACTGATCGCCATGGTGACATCACCGCCGTTCGGGCGGATCGCCGACCGTATTGGACCGGCTCCGGTCCTGATGCTCGGCGGTATCGCCGGCGCGATCGGGCTCCTGTTGCAGCGAGCCACCACCGCTCTCGACCCCAACTACCTGCTCATGGTGCTCTTGCCCGGTGCCTTCATCGGCATCGCCGCAGGAGCCAGCTTTGCCATGGTGGTAGGCGCGTCCATGCGCGACGTCACCCCCGCCCAATACGGCATGGCTGGTGCAGGACGAAGCACCATGTTTCAGCTTGCCGTAGCGGTGGGTATCGCCTTTGGATTCGCCATGACGTTGGGGGCCGAGGGCAGCGACCAGACGCTCGCCTTCCATGGTCGGCTCTGGCTTGCCGGAGCCGCTCTGTACTTCTTGCAGTTCGTCGTGTTCTGGAAGCGCTACCCCCGCGAACTTCCCTCGAGCGTCGCTTCTTGACACATCGATCAGCCGAGAGGGTCAGGCGACGCACGTCAGGGGCAATAGGATCGGTGTGTTCACACTCTGGATGGAGCGCGGCATCCGTAGATCACTGTTAGCCCTAGTGGTGGGCTTGGCCATAGTTGGCGTTGCGTGCGCCGGCGGCGACTCCAGCAACAGCGCGAGTAGCCACGGCGGCGTTGGCGCGGTTGACAGCGCGATCGATTGTGATGCGCCGCCACGCAAGACCGAGGGCACGCTCACCGTTGGCACCGGCGAACCTGTACTGTGCCCTCCGACAAGGCACACGGGTACCCGAATCGGATGAGCGGCGGGCAGAATCAGCGAGCGGCGGTGGTGCGGGTGCTCATGACCGATCCCGGACTGCTCTTGCTCGACGAAGTCACCTCGGCGCTCGACCCCGACTTCGTCGGCGAAGGGCTGTCGGTGATTCGCGAGTTCGCAGCAGGCGACATCACGATGGTAATGGCGACACAAGACATGGGTTTCGCCTGCGAGGTGGCCTACACCGTCTACTTCTTGCATCAGGGTGAAGTGCTCGAGACTGAACCACCAGATCAGCTCTCCTTGGATCCGGTGCACGACCGGACCAAACACTTTTTACAACGCGTCACCCAGGCCGGACGCTTGTGACCGTGCGAGTCGTCGACGACCCCAGCGAACTCGCCGCCCTATTTGAACGCGACCGACACAACCACATCTACGCACTCGCCGATCTCGACGAGCCCTTCTGGCCAGCAAGCACCTGGTGGCGAAGCGGCGACGCGGCGCTCGGTCTGGTCGGTCTGCCCGAAGGCCGGACCATCGTCTATGCCGTGTCGTCAGCGGATCCCGATGGCACCTTGGCACTCGCCGCCGAGCTGAACGATGACATTCCCGCAACGCTGATCACCGGTTCCACGGGCATTGCATCGGTGTTCGAACACGCGGGTCGTGCGCTTGTCTGGCAGCGCAGCTATCACCGGTTCCATCTCCCAGATCACGACCTGGTCCCTGAGGCAACCGATCGGGTGGTTGCGCTGGGCCCCAGCGACGCCGACGCGGCCTTGGCGCTCTATGCAACCGTGCCCAATGCGGCGTTCTTCTCACCCAGCATGCTGCACGACGACACGTTCGTCGGCATCCTCGAGGCAGGGTCGCTGATTGCGATTGCTGGCACCCACGTGTTGAGCGAGAAGTACGACGTGGCTGCCATCGGCGCCGTGTTCACCCACCCCGACCATCGTGGTCGGGGTTGGGGAGCAGCGGTCACGGCAGGCGTGATCCATCGCATTGGTGATCGAGTACCGACTATCGGGCTCAACTGCACCGTGGCCAACGCACCAGCCCGCCACATCTACACCACCATGGGGTTTGTCGAGTCGCTGGCCTACGACGAGTGCGAACTGGCTATCTAGCGGGGCCCACAAACATCTCGATGGCCTCGAGCGCGGCCGCCCACGAATCTGTCGCTGGCCTGATCAGATCGAAGTGGTTGTCGCCATCGATGGTCACGATGGGCACACCCGCATCCTGGGCGACCTGCAGCGACGCCGAGGAAACGACGTTGTCTTCGCTGCCTTGGACCAGCACGACCCGCTCGGGGTCCAGCACGGGCGCTGCGTCGGCGTAGACCTTGGGCACCTCATCGATCGTGCCGCCGAGCAGAGCCACGGTCTGGCTGAAGTACGCCAGGTCGACCACGGCGCCCATTCCGACCGACCCTCGTAGGTGCACTCGATCTTGCTCACCAAGCGCCCACAGGCCGAGATGTGCACCCGCCGAGTGTCCTAGCGAGACCACTCGATCGAGATCGATTGGCTGATCGGCGCGCATGTCCGCGAGCGAGTCGATGGCGGTCACCACGTCGTGGCCGGTTTCTGGCCAGCCACCTGCGCCCTGCACTCGCCGATATTCGATATTCCAACTGGCATAGCCTCGTTCGGCGAGGTCCTCGGCCACGTTGTCCATGAGGTCGAGGAAGAACATGTCTCGCCAGAAGCCTCCGTGAATGAGTACGACCACGGGGAAACCGTCGTTGGGTGCCGACCCGGCCGGGAGTTGCAGCCGGCCGAACTGATCGGGTTCGCTGCCGTACTCGATGCGAATGGACGGCGGCACGACCGCGGCCGTTTCGTCGCCGGGCGAGATGGCCGGTGCCGAGTCGGCCGATGAATCTTGCGAAGAAGCGCCACACGAGACGACAGCGATGAGCAGCACCAGTGAGGCGCCGACACGCCCCACGAACCGAGCACCCATCGCCAAGGGCGCTCGTAGATCTTGCATGACGATTATTCGGGCCTGAGCTCCAGGTGGATTGGCCCCCGCAGCGTCAGCGACTGCTTCCACTCGGTCTTGCTGCGGTCGATCGTGTAGTCGCCGAAGTGTGCGAGCAGCGCGGCCAGTGCTTTGCGCGTTTCCATCCGGGCCAGATTGGCACCCAAACAGTAATGAATGCCGTGCCCGAACGAGATCGGTTGAATGTCGGCCCGATCGAGCTTCAGCACGTTTGGATCGTCGTAGCGACGGGGATCGCGATTGGCCAGAGAGATCAAGACAGCAATGTTCGCCCCGGCGGGAATCGTCTTGCCTCCAACATGAATGTCGCGGGCCGCGGCACGAGGGTCCGAACGCACCGAGGTGTCGAAGCGCACGAGTTCGTCGACGGCGTTCGGCCAGCGGTCCGGATTGTCACGGATCCAGGCGCGCTGCTCGGGAAATTGTTCGAGAGCCAGCAGTGCGTTGCCGATCAGGCCGGCCGTGGTCTCGTGACCGGCGAACAAGATCATGCCGAAGACGGCGACGAGTTCGTCTTCGCTCAAACGGTCGCCATCTTGTTCGGCCAGCGCCAGGCCGGTCATGAGATCGTCTTTCGGTTCAGCTCGACGCTCGGCCGCCAGTCCCAACACAAACTCGTGAAATTTCTGCAGGTCGCGATTCATCTCATCGGCATCGAATGCACGAAATACATCGAGCAGCTTGGTCATCGTGGCCGAGACTTCCCGCACCCATGGCCAATGCTCACCGGGCACACCAAGTAACTCGGCGATGACATGCACAGGGAATGCGATGTTGAAGCCATCGACGACGTCGGGCCGAGTCGGATCGAGATCAGCGATCAGGTCGGCAATGATCGTGTCCATGCGATCTTCGAGGCCCGCCACCTGACGGGGCGTGAATGCCCGATTCACCAGCCCACGCAGCCGGCTGTGGTCTGGGGGGTCGATGAAGATCAGCAGGTTTTCGAGAAACGATCGGGCGCTGGGATCCAACTTGTTGTACGGCGACACATCGAGCACGACCTCGACCTGCGGGCGGACCACCGCATCGGGTGAGGACAGAACCGTCTTCACCTCTTCGTAGCCCGTTACGAACCATTGTTGATAGAGCCGCTTGTAATTGACCGGGCCCTCGGCGTGAACGATGTCGAGGATCGAGTAGGGGTCCGCGTTGTTCTCGGCGCTGAACGGATTACCCCACGAATCCAGCCCGAACAGCCGATCGGCAAGTCGTTCACGCTTGATGACCTGGCGCATCATCGGAAATACAATCGTCTCGAATCGTATGATCAGGCTCTTACGGTGCTGCTGGTCTCATCTTTGTGAACACTTTCACAAACACTGGCAACCGTCAAGAGAACGTCGCCCCGAGCGGAGCGGTGAAGCACACACGGGACGAGCGAAAAGCGCGGAGGCACGGAGCGCGGGTAGTACGCCTTGCTTCGCTGCGGCTCTCCGAGCCCCACGAGCCGACGGTCCCCGCAAGCCATGCGACGAACGTCTCTATGCAGAAGCACCAGAGAGGACCGTAGGCATGGAGGTCGCCAAACAGCGTTTGCGCGAGGAACGAGCCAAACGCGGACTACTCCCAAGCGGAGCGGTGAAACACAGCCAAGAGCGAGGGACGAGCGAAAAGCGCGGAGGCACGGAGCGCACCAACCAACCACAAACCATATGCGACGAACGTCGCCCCAAGCGGAGCGGAGAAACACAGCTACCCTGCCGACCGTGACCACGCCTGTCGAGCGCCTCGTTCATCGCCTGGATCTCGAGCAGGGCGACACCACCGAGGCCAGCACGACCTGGCACGGCGAGGCGGGCGAGAACGCACTGAACATGAGGAGCCGACTGTTCGGTGGTTTCGTTGTCGCCCAGACGATCGTGGCCGCCGGGCGTAGCTATCCCGAACGAGATCTGCACTCGGTTCAGCAGTTCTTCCTGCGTGGGGGGAATGCGACCGAGCCACTTCGCTACCACGTGGAGCGTCTGTTCACCGGGCGCACCTATGCGTCGGCGCGGGTCGAAGTCCATCAGGGCGACCACATCATCAGTCATGCCCAGATCGGTTTCACCCACGGCATCGACGGGCCTGATCGCCAGGACGATCCACCGACGATGGTTCCCCTGGCAGAAACGGTGAACCGCGATCAGCTGCGCAACCGCGCAGATTGGGACGACCAGCCAGTCGAGATGTGGCTCGATCCAGCGACCGAGGGGGACGGCAACCCGGCAATGTCGACTTGGATACGTCCTGCGGGACCAATGCCCGACGATCCCATCATGCACAAGGCAGTGATCGGGTTCGTGAGCGATCGAGGGTTGATGAGTGTTGCCTGGCGCCCTCATGGGGCCAGCGGCACCTTCAAGGGTGCGACCTTGGATCACTCGATCTGGTTCCACCGTGCGCCGCACTTCGACGATTGGCACAGCTACGACATGCACAGCCCCACGATCGCCGGCGGTCGAGGCCTGAATCACGGCACCATCCACCGTCACGATGGCACCCACGTCGCTACCACTGTGCAACAGGGCACCTTCCGCCCGACCTAAGGTCGTTTCGATGCTGCGTCTTGCCCGACTCGGGACCATGTTGCTCGTCGTGCTGGTCGGCGTGGCTGCGTGCGGCGACCCCGGACCGTCGCCCGTACCCGTCGACGCGCAGGGGTTCCCGACCGATTGGCCCGTGGCGATACCTCCGGGTAACGTGACCGATTGCGCCAACGGCACTGTGAGCCAGGAAGACGATCTGTTCTCTGTCGTCATGTGCCTGGCCGATGAACCAGATTCATTCGCCGCAGCTGAACAGTACGTTGCCGCGCTCGAAGCCGACGGCTTCGTGGAGCGCGAACCCGGTGCGTTTGCGACCGAGCAAGTCACGTTCCTCGATGGCAACGGCATCGAGATCTACCTTCAGCTGGTCGACCGAGAAGCGACCATCGTCCTCATCAAACCCGCCGCATAGCTGCCTCGTTTATCATCTGGGTCAGACCCAGATGGTCCGCTTACCATCTGGGTCTGACCCAGATGGTCACGGCGGTTGAGCAAGGTCAGGGGCGAGGTTGACCGTCGACATTGGCTTCGTAGTCGATCTGCCAGATGTTCTTGCTCGACTGCACCGCCAACACCAGGAATGCAACCGCGTTGAGCGCCACGATCACGGGGACCCCCCAGCTGAATATCTCGGTGCCGGCGAAGAACACGAACGTGTTGAGCACGATGTAGCCAATGCGGATCTCGGTTGGCCCGATGCCGTAGTAGGCGATCTGGAATTGGTTCGTTGCCGCGAATGACAGGAACGACACTGACATCGTCGACGAACTGATGAGTAGTAGCAAAAGGAACAAGAACTCGAGCCATTCGGCCTCGACCAGGAACGAGTATGCGATGACCAGTGCTCCTTGGAAGATGAAGTCGAGTAGATGGTCCATGTAGAAGCCCCACTTGACGAGCCCTTGTTTGCGGTACTTGCCGAGTGATCCGTCGAAGGAATCGGTCAGCCATTGGCCGAACACCATGACCGAGATGCCGTGCAGCCAGACCAGGTCCTTGGTGGCAAGCCAGCCGAACAGGATCGTGCCGGTAGACCAGAAGATCGTAACGTAGGTCAGGTGGTGACTCAAGATCGGCTTGGGAACCTTGGGGATGCCCCAGTTGATGAACCGTCGCTCGACGTTGCCGAGTAGCGACTGTCCCTTCTTCTTGTCTCCTGCGAACTGCGGTGTTGTCACTGTTTTTGTCTTCCCAGTTGATGGCGGCGTTCGTTGGTCTGCAGCGGGTTGCTGGCGATCGCTGCTCCGAGAGAGATGGCGCGCCGGGCGACTCGCCACTGTTCACCGCTGCATTACTAGCTCATGACGCGCACGAGTCGGGCGATTCCACTCATGACGCGCACGAGTCGGGCGATTCCAACGGAGGCACGACTGTTCGTATTTGCCCGGATCGCACCGGCGAACTCCAGCTCGGTGTGGGACTGACTGTGCTCGTCAGACGGTTGCAAGCGCAGGAGCGGCCAGAGCGGGTGCTTGGTCGTCGCTATTTGCGACGCGGGCGACGACCCGAAGGTCCGCTGCTCTCCGGCGTGTTCGCTCGGATGACTTCGGACAGGCGGGGGCGGTTCCCGGCGGGTTCTTCGGATCGGCCTAGTGCCGAACTCAGGTCCGGCACGAGCATTGTTTCGTCAGCGGCGGGTGGTGGCCAGCCAGCGCCGTCGGGCGCAGCGAGTGCTGCTGGTGTGTCGGGGGCTGAGACAATGGCGTCGGCGAACGACTCTGGTGGGGCCTGCGCGATGTACTCCGGCACGGACTCGGCGGCAGTTTGCTCGGCCACGGGCGTCGGCGCAACCACAGGATGCTGACCCGTCACCGGCTCCCCCACAACAGCGACTTGGTCGTCGGATTCGGCCCCGCGTTCATTCGCTACGGATGTCTTGAGCGAGTCGGCAACGATGTCGGCGGGCGCAAGCAGGTACGCCGCGAGCGACGACGAGGCTCGTACGGGTACAGACAAGGGGCGCTGAGCGAGCGAACGGTCTCGGTTCTGGCCAGAGACTTCTGCAACATGCTCTGCGGTTGCAGGCGCAACAACGTCAGCAACAGGCATGGCAACAACCGGCGCGACTGCGACGACAGGCCCCACGGCTGGAGAGACTGAGTCGGCAATGGGCAACTCACTTGCCGCGACTGCGACGACAGGCCCCACGGTTGGAGAGACTGAGTCGGCAATGGGCAACTCACTTGTCGCGACTGCGACGACAGGCCCCACGGTTGGAGAGACTGAGTCGGCAATGGGCAACTCACTTGCTGCGACTGCGACGACAGGCTCCACGGTTGGAGAGACTGAGTCGGCAAAGGGCAACTCACTTGCCGCGACTGCGTTGACAGCGGGCACCGCTGCCGGCAATGCGATAGCACCGGTGAGGACGAGTGAGGCTGGCACGGATTCGCCAACAGCATCGGCGTCCGGTATGGCGTGGATAACCGACGCACCCGATGGCGGTGTGTCCGACATCGCTGCAACAGGCTCCATCGCTGCCTCAGCTGGGTCTGCCTGTTCGAGCGGCTCGGCCCAGGGTGGCGCTGCTGACGCTTCGGCAACCGGCTCTGGCGCATCGCCAAGATCCGGCACCGTTGCTTGAACTTGCTCGACCGGTGAGACCTCGGGCGAAAGAGCCTCGAGCGGATCGCTCGGGAGAGGGGCTGTCGACGCCTCTGCAACCGGTGCCTCGGCTCGGGCCAGATCCGGCGCCACGACATCAGCGGGAGTCATCGATGGCTCTGTGATCTGTGGCGCAATCACCTGCGGGGCAATCACCCGCGGCGTGGTCAACTCCGCGTTGGTCGCACCCGACGGCTCTGGAGCTGACGGTGGCGATTCTTCGGTAACCGATCGAGCTTCGCCCGTTCGGGCGGCAGGCGCACCACGTTCGCCAATAGCGAAGTCTGGGCCCAGCCGCGTTGGCAGTCGGGTGACCTCGTCAGCATCGATCTTTGCCATGAGACGGGCTCGCGACGAGTTCGCAGGGTCGAGATCCAAGAATGGGCTGAGGAACGCACCGACGGTCACATACGATTCGTGCTCGACTGCCAGTGACTCGAGCACGACTTGGTGGGCGCTGGATGCAAGTTCGATGACATCGGTTCGGGCAGAGATGGCACGGCGATGGGTGTCGATGAGGGAGTCGATGCTCTTCTTCGGCGACACGGTCATGACAAGCCGCTCGTGTGGAGGCATCAGGCTGGTGTTGGTCACCAGGACTCGGTCATTCTCGAGCGAGGAAACGAGCGAGATCGCGCCGGTCGTTCGGTTGACCGAAGCAGCTACGAGCCGTGAGGGATCGTGGTAGATGTCGAAGACCGGCTCGGGGTGCGCGGCGTTGTCTCGAATCGAAGCGACTGGTTCGAAGCCGGGCAGCCGATCGGCTACGGGGTGGGCGCTCTCGGGGCCCTCGAATCGCGAGACCCGAAACGTGAAAGGGATGTCCACGTATCGACGCATAGAAGCGTAGTCGAGCGGGTTGCTGCGCACGGCGTGAACCACGCGAGCCAAAGCCACAAGTTGACCGACCACGAGAGAAATGAACACGGCGGCCAAGAAGCCAACGCCGGTACGCCATTGCAGAAGGGCGAACACCAGCACTGCTACGACGGCGAAAGCTAGAGCTGTCTGGGTGGCCACGGACGCAACGATGCGCCGGCGCAGCCACTTTGCGTGGCGATCCATCTTCCTCTATCGGAAGCCGCGGCGCGAACTTGAGCCGTGCGAACTAGTGAATCGCCACAGGTGATTTTGGCTCTATGTCCAGCTACAGATCGATCTGGTTCGCCTGGGCCGTCAGGGCCTGCTGCAACCCGGTGACAATGGCATCTTCGACCGGACTCTCGAAGAGCTTGCCGGCCCAGCCGAGGTCGAGGTCGACCGAGCCTTGTATCAGGCGCTCGCTGCGACCTTGGTCGAAGGGCACCATCTCGATGCGGCCGCTCGCCGCCAGCAGGTTGGCGTAGTGGTCGGGCACGATCTCGAATGAGCCCGAACCGTCGGCATGCAACGTGGTGATTTCGACAAAGGTCATTTTGTCGGCGTCGATGAAGTTCGATGCCAGCGGAGGCAGATCGATGGACACGCGATAGGCCGTGGAGATCACGGTTGGATCGCCACCAACGAACGACGTCACCACGGGATCGCCAACGAAGGGCAGATCCGAGAACGACTGCCACGTCTGCTTGCTGAGGAATGCCTGATGGACGGCGCCACTCGAGGCATCGAACTGCTGCGTGACCAAAAACTTCTTCATGTGCGCAGGGCCTCAGGACCGTTTCGACTTCAGATACATCAGGGCGCCTCCGGCGAGTACCGAGAGCAACAGTACAGGCCACAGGAAGCCATTTATCCACGTTCCGAGCAGGCCCAGGGGCAACCAGTTGACGATGCGAGTCACCACGAACAGACCCGCGCCGAAGCCCATGAGTTTGGGACCCACCGCCAGTCGTGAGGGCGAGAAGCGAGCATTTTGTTGGGCAGGTACCTTGGCCATGGCTGATTCAACACTACGTCATTCGCCACTATTTCTACTGATGGTCGATCCGTCGTCGCGTGCAAGAACACGCTGTTTGCAACCGGTACCGTCAGCCTGATGCGATGCGAGCAACGATCTGCGGGTTCACCAGGTCGCCGAGTTGCGAAGGTGACCACCCTTCGACGTGCCCACGGAGCCGCCGCCCAGACCGTTTCGATCGGTACCGAACGCGACACCCTCGGGCACCAGATCCAGCGGAGTGAACCGAGCCCATTGCGAAAGCAGCGCATCGACCGGGTCGAGAATCGGGCCCTGCGTTTCGAGCGCGGTGAGCCACGGCCTGTTGATCTCGTCGAGACGGTCGGTGTCGACGGTCTCGCCGATTGGTAGTAGGCGCCCGGTGGTCAAGTCGAGAACGGCACCACCACGTCATCGACGTCATCGCCTGTCAGGTCGCCGAAGTTCACGTCGTGGACCGCGAACCTGAAGTACTCCGGATCACCGAAGGCGCCGTTCTCATGCAAGCCATCCTCGACCGTGACCTCGGCTGCTCTTAAACCCGAATCGCTGACGAACGTGAACCCGCTGAGGAAGTCGACCTCGCGTATGGACTGGTACGCCTCGCCTGAATGCTCGGTGGTTGACGGCTGGCGGCGACCAGGCGACGCAGCCGCAGCCGACTCCGTGGTCGCCGGTGGGTCCGACGCCGCTGGATCGGGATCACCGAGGATCGCAAGATCACCATCCTGGGCTGGAGCCTCGGCTGTGGCAGTGATCGGCGGCTCGACCGGCTCCGTCACCGCTTCGCCGTCGCTGCGACATCCTGCGGCCGTCCTCACCGTGACGGCGGCGACGAGACCGACGACGAGCCGACCAGGTGAACAAATGAGTCCATACCGACTCGCTTCTCTGACCACGTCGGGAGGGATCGCTCCCCCATGAGCACTGGGCCGAGATACTACGATCCAGGACGATGACGACGTTGTGGCTGGATTTAGCGGGTGTGGGGTACTCGGCAACAGAGTCATTGAGTTTCGGTCGCAGCGCACAACTTGCGCTCGACGAGGAAAACCAGTTCATGCATCGCATCACCGGCGAGTTCCGATGGAATGGTCTGGTGTGGTGGTTGCACAACGTCGGCACGTCGACCCGCCTGTTGGTCTTCGGCACCAATGGCGCCCGCATCGAGCTTCCGCCGGGCACCGAATGTGCGCTACCGATGCCGGCGGGGTCCGTGTCCTTCGTTGCCGGCCCAACGCCCTATCAACTGCTGTATCGAGCTGATGAACCGGTCGTTTCCATGCGTGCGCCCGATGCGCCGGGTGAGGCCACGATCGAATTCGGCACTACGTTGACCGATCGCGAGACCATCTACCTCACGACCTTCGCTCTCAGTCGCCTGCGGGGTTCGTCGGTCGCGCTGCTCAGCTACGCCGAGGTCGCCCGGCTCTGGAACGTTTCAGAAAAGACGGTCGACAACACGCTGCAACGAGTGCGCGGGCGCATGAAGCAGGAAGGCGTGCGCAACACCGAAACGCTCGAAGGGCTCGTGAATCATCTGTTGGCCCACGGACGCATCGGCCTGTCGACCCTGCACGCAATCGAAGAGGCTCACCCTGGCACTTTGCCCAGGTAGTGCGCCTTTGGCTCGTTGCGTGTGCGGCGTGCGCTAGCTGTTGGGCTTGACGAGGATCTTCACGTGCTGTTCGGGATCGGCGAGATCCTCGAATGCCTGGGGCACACCGTCTATGTCCACCCGGCCGGTGATGAGCTGTGCACCGTCGATGCGACCTTCGGACAGGTTGTGCAGCGACTGGGCAAACTCCTCGGGTGACCAGCCGAGCACAAAGCGCAGTGACAGATGCTTGTAGATGCCGATCGATGGTCGGAAGTTGTCGGGCGGAAAGCACACCCCTGCGATCAGGATCTCGCTGTGCGCGGGAGCCTGCACCATGAGCTGGTCGATCATGCCGGGAACACCAACGGCGTCGTAGAGCACGGGTGGGGTGATGCCGTCGCTGGCCGCCCGCCAGGCATCGATGAGCGATTCGCTCGCCGGGTCGACCACCTGGTGCGCACCCATCTGCATGGCGACGCCTCGCCGAGTGGGCGAGAAATCAGAGGCGATGATCGCCTCGATTCCGGCGGCGGCCAGCGAAGCAATGATCGCCAGCCCCACGGGTCCGGCGCCCACGACCAACGCCACCCGGTCGGGGCTGATCGAAGATTCGTTGACTGCATGCAGGCCAACGGCCATCGGTTCGGTCAACGCCGCAAGATCTGGATCAAGGCCGTTGGGTATGGGCAGCAGCGCTTCGGGACTCAGCAGCATCTGCGAGCTGTAGCCACCGGGGAAGCGGTTGTTGTACCCCGGAACAACGCGCCCGTCGGGAGTCTCGAGGTACGGCATGGCTGCGAACTCGTCACCCTCGGCAATGGTGGTGACACCCGCGCCGAGTCCGATGACCCGACACGACAGTTCATGACCCATGACCAGATCCTGATCTGGGTCGAAACCTTCGGCGAAGGAAGCAACTCCTGCGGCCGCTGCCGCCTCGACCATGTCGTGCGCATGGTCAACGGTGTGCAGGTCCGAGCCGCAGATTCCGCATGCCAGCGGTTTGACCAGCACCTGGCCGGGACCCGGTGTCAGGTCAGCAAGGTCCTCGACGACCATCTGTCCACGGCGAAGAATGGCTGCTCTCATCGCTCTACCCTGTCACCTGCGCTGCGCCCTCAGTTTGTCGACACTCGCACCAGAGACTCGTCGAACGGATCGAGCAGGTCGGCGACTTGCTTCGATGCCGTAACCAGCCCATCGAGCGTCAACGCTTCGTTGTTGTCGGCGATGTCCTGGCCCGAGTACAGATAGTTCACGAGCAGGCCGTGCGACTCGGCCCACCCTTTCGGTGAGGTGTCACCCTGCCAATTGATCTGTTCGACTCGAGCACCATTGCGCAGGTGGAAGCGGGCAACAGCATCATGGGGCAACCCTCGTCGCCGGACCGTGAGCAGATAGCGCGCGCACAATGCGACCATCTGAGATTCGTCACTCGTGTCGACCTGCGGATGCTGCTGCGTCAACCAGGATGCCAAACCGGGAACAGGTGACAACGTGGAGAACGTGGTGATGGTCGGCTGTTCCGCCGCCAGCCGTTCGGTGACCTGTTTGATCAAAAAGCTGCCAAATGAGATTCCGCGCAGGCCCGTCTGGCAATTCGTGATCGAATAGAAAATCGCAGTGTCGGCCTGGGCGGTCTCGGGTGCGAACGGCTCGGGAGTGGGCGCATCGATGACATCTTGAATCGAGGTGGCCAAGCCTTTGGTCAGGGCAACGGTGACGAAAATGATGGGCTCGTCGGGCAGCGCGGGGTGGAAGAATCCGAATGAGCGCCGGTCGGGAGCGAGCCGCCGACGAAGGTCGCTCCATCCTCGAATCTCATGGACGGCTTCGTACCTGATCAGGCTTTCGAGAATATGGGCTGGCGTCTGCCAGCTGAGTTGCTCGAGCCGCAAGAACCCACGATTGAACCATGAGGTGAGCAGGTACTTGAGGTCCTGCTCGACCGGTATCAACTCCGGCATTTCATGGCGATGCGTGAGCAAGACGGTGCGCATGTCGAGCAATACCGCAATGCCGCCGGGCGCGGTATTGATGGCACGAAACAAGTCGAGACGTTGCGAATCCGCTGCCTCGGCCAGCGCCACCATGGTCTGCTCGCCGGGTTCGTCTTGGTAGGCAGCTATCGCAGCATCGACGACGGAGCGGTCCGCACCGAACTCGTCGAGAAGCACGCGGAAGAAGTCGATCTTCTGCAAGTCGGTCAGCGCTTGATAGCGCCGCACCAAGAGCTCCGCGAGAGCACGGCCAGCGGTCTCGCCACGCAGTCGAAGCAAAGCCCGAGCCGCGTTAGCAGTGACGGCGCCGATCTCTGCTGCCTCGTTCACGCCCGCAAGGGTAGCTCTCACAGATTTGCGCACGAGATGTGCCCGCTCCGCTGCGGCTATCACAGCCATACACACCCACAATTCCTGCGAGCCATGCGACCACGTCGCCCCGAGCGCAGCGGAGAAACTCAGTGGCTGGAGACTTTGCCCGTGGCGTTGGTGTGCAGTCGTTCGGCGTGGCGGTTGAGGCCGATGAGTTCGGCTTCGATGCCGCGCTCGGCGAACTTGGCGACGACGTCGTCGAGTGCCGCCACCGCGCTGGTGTCCCAGATTCGGGCATTGCTCAGGTCGATTTCGACTCGTTCCATCTTGACGGCGTCGTAGTCAAACGAGTGCACCAGATCATTGGTCGAGGCAAAGAACAGCTCGCCGCGGACGTCGTACAACCGCTCGTGGTTGCTCGGGTCGACGACGCTGGTCACTCGCACGACGTGCGATACATGGCGAACGAAGAAGATTGCCGACAACAACACACCAGCGGCTACGCCCCAGGCCAGGTTGTGGGTCACGACCACCACGAGAACGGTTGCGAGCATCACTGCCGTCTCGGTGCGAGGCATGGTCTTCAACGCATCGGGACCAACGCTGCGCCAATTGAACGTGCCGATCGAGACCATGATCATCACTGCCACGAGTGCGGCCATCGGAATCACGGCGACGACGTCACCGAGGACCAAAATCAAGATGAGCAGAAACACGCCGGATGCGAGTGTCGAGAGCCGGGTGCGTCCACCCTGGGAGTGGTTGATCATCGACTGACCAATCATTGCGCAACCTGCCATGCCGCCGAAGAACCCGGTGGCCACGTTGGCCACTCCCTGGCCTCGCGCCTCGACGTTCTTGTCGGAGTCGGTGTCGGTCATGTCGTCGAGCATCTGTGCCGTGAGCAGCGACTCGAGCAGGCCGACCAGGGCAAGCGTCAGTGCGTACGGGAAGATGATCTGCAGCGTCTCGAAGGTGAACGGCACGTCGGGAAGCGCAACCCATGGCAGGGCGCTCGGCAACTCTCCCTCATCGCCGACGGTTGGCAGGTCGAGATTCATGGCGTAGGCAACCGCGGTCAGACCAGCAATGGCGACCAGGGGCGAAGGCACGACCTTGGTAAGCCGAGGCAGCATGTAGATGACGAACAAGCCGAGGCCAATGAACAGAAGATTGAGCAAGCGCTTGCCACCGAGACCATCGTCGTTCGAGAAGATGGTCGACAGTTGCGAGAAGAAGCCAGCGTCTTCGTCGAGATCCTTGTCCAACATGATCGCGGGGAGCTGGGCGAGGAAGATCAGAATCGCCAGCGCGTTCACGAAGCCAAGCATGACCGTGCGGGGCACGAAACGCATGAGTGAGCCCACGCGCATGGCCCCGAAGAGCATCTGAATGATTCCGCACAGAATCGTGGCTGCAAACAGATGGCCGAGACCGTGATCGGCCACCAGATTCACGACTACCAACGCCATGGCACCGGTTGCCGCGGAGATCATGCCGGTTCGGCCGCCGGCTATCGAAATGACGATGGCCATCGTGAACGATGCGTACAGGCCGACCTTGGGGTCGACGCCGGCAATGATGGAGAACGAGATCGCCTCGGGAATCAGCGCCAGGGCTACCACGAGCCCGGACATGAGATTGACCCTTGGCTGTGAAAGCCAGTGCGCAGGCCCGATTTCGGCGGGGCGCGCAGCGGGAGCAGCGATTGATGAGGACATGCGTGCCTTCGAGGGTGGGGGAGGACGTCGCTTGCGGGCGGCGCGCAGCGCCGGATGATACGAGCGTTTTTGCCTCAGTCCTATGTACCTCTTGTCACAGATCGAACCGGGGCATCACCGTGCGTGCTTCCGTGCGGCCTTCTCCTATCGGCGGCGCCCCGACTACGTTGAGTACATGTCCAAAATCTCACTCATCGCAAAGCTCCCATGTGCCGAAGGCCAGAACGAAGGGTTCGAGGCTGCGTTGGCCGACATGATCACGGCCAGCAACGAAGAAGCCGGGCTCGAGATCTATTCCGCACACAAGGGCGACGACAACAACTACTGGTTCTTCGAGCTCTACACCGACCAGGCTGCGGTCGATGTGCACGGCAAGGGCGATGGCATGAAGGCCGCCATGCGCGCCATTGGTGCGTTCATGGCCGGTGCTCCCGAAGTCCACAAGCTCGAGCCCGTGGTGGCCAAGGGCATGGAAATCTGACGCACTCATAGCAAGCGCATGAGCCGATAGTCGATCCGGTTCGCCGAGCACTGGGTACCCTTGAGCGGCAATTCAGCACTACCGGGCAGGACTCGCGATGCCAACCGCATTCATCACCGGCGTGTCCGGTCAAGACGGCAGTTACCTCGCCGAGCTCCTGTTAACCAAGGGCTACCAGGTCCACGGGCTGATTCGTCGGTCCTCGTCCATCAACACATGGCGCCTCGATGGCATCTACCGAGGCCCACAGGACCGCAACAAGAACTTCTTTCTCCACTACGGCGACCTTGCGGATAGCTCGGCCCTGGCCCGCCTGGTGCGAGAGATCCAGCCCGACGAGGTCTACAACCTGGCGGCACAATCCCATGTGAAGGTCAGCTTCGAGATACCCGAGTTCACCGCCGACATCACCGGCACCGGCACGCTGCGTTTGCTCGAAGCGGTGCGTATGAACTCTCGCAGCACGCGCTTCTATCAGGCGTCATCGTCTGAGATGTTCGGTGCGTCGCCGCCGCCGCAGAGCGAGAAGACGCCGTTCCATCCGCGAAGCCCTTATTCCTGTGCCAAGGCATTCGCCCACATGTTGTGCGTGAACTACCGCGAGAGCTACGACATGTTCGCGGTCAGCGGCATCTTGTTCAATCACGAGAGCCCACGACGCGGCGAGACGTTCGTTACTCGCAAGATCACTCGAGCTGCGGCAAACATCAAGGTCGGCAAGCAAGACCTGCTGTATCTGGGCAACCTGGACGCCAAACGCGACTGGGGATACGCCGGCGATTACGTCGAGGCAATGTGGCTCATGCTGCAGCAAGATGAGCCCCGCGACTACGTGATCGGCACCGGCCAGGCTCACAGCGTGCGCGACTTTTGCGAGACGGCTTTCGGCTACCTCGACATGAACTGGCAGGACTTCGTGCGCCACGACGAGCGCTACGAACGCCCGGCCGAGGTCGACTACCTACTCGGCGACCCCACGCTGGCTCGCGAGGAACTCGGATGGTCGTCCAAGGTGAGCTTCGAAGAACTCGTGGCCATGATGGTCGACAGCGACTTGGCCGCCGTGAGCACCTGAGCCGCTTTCAGAGCTTGTATCGATACACGTTGGTTTCGCGCTGCTCGAAGCCGATGCGCTTGTACAACCGGTTGGCGGCTTCGCGACTCGGCCGGCTGGTCAGATCCACGGTGCTGGCGCCTGCGGTTCGGGCTCGTTCGAGCGCAACGCGGTTGAGCTTGTCGCCGATGCCGCGCCCCCGAACAGCCGTGTCGACCACGACATCCTCGATCCACGCCCGGTAGCCGGTGGGGATCCGGAACATCGCCAGCGTGAGTGAGCCCACAATGCGATCGCTGTCTCGTTCGTCGCGAGCGATCAGCAATACCGAGTCGGGCGCGTCGACAATGGCTTGCAGGTCTTTGGCCGGCGGCGGCGGGTTCGAAGAGGAAAGCTGTGGAATGAGCAACTCGAACGCGGCCACCAACTCGTCATCGACTGCGGTGACTTCTTCGATAAGGACGTCATCTTCAGACACGCTCGCAGCCTAGAAGAATCGAGCGTTGAGGCGGGTGTTGCTGTTGTGATTCTGCGGTTGCAGAAGTCGACATCACAGATAGTGTGAGCTTTGTGACGGAGCAACGGGGCGGGTCGCAGACCCGACACTTGGACTGGTATCAGCGCCGCTCGGCGCAGAATCCTGTCATGGTGGTCGCGTTCGCTGGCTGGAACGACGCCGGCAACGCTGCATCGTCGGCTGCTGAGTATCTCGAACAAACGTGGAGCGCGGCACCGTTCGCCGCCATCGATGCCGAAGAGTTCTTCGACTTCACCGCTATCCGCCCATCGATCGAGTTGACCCAAACAGGCGAGCGTCGCATTTCGTGGCCCTCGACCACCTTCGCGATTGCCGAAGGAGCCCTCGAAGGCCGGGATCTCATCATCGTGCGCGGCACCGAGCCGCAGCTGAAATGGCGTTCGTTCACCGAGACCATCCTGGGTGTGGCCCATGACATGGGCGTGTCCACGATTGTCAGCTTCGGCGCATTGCTGGCCGACGTGCCTCATACCCGCCCAACGGTGGTGTACGGCTCATCGTCGGGTGATCTCGAGGCCCTCAGCGATCTCGAGGCATCGACCTACGAGGGCCCTACCGGCATCATCGGCGTCATCCATTCCGCCTGCAGCGTTGCCGGTATCCCGTACGCATCGCTGTGGGCGGCCGTGCCGACCTATGTGCCGGGCGCGGTGTCGCCCAAGGCAGCACTGGCATTGCTCAAGAAACTGCGTGTCCTGCTGGGTGCTGAGTTCGAGACCGACGAGTTGCAGCGCGAAAGCGTCGAGTACGTTCGCCAGGTCGACGCCTATGTCGAAGAAGATCCCGAGACCGTCGAGTTCATTGCCGAACTCGAACGGCACTACGACGCCAACCATGACGCGTCACCCGAACAACTCGTCGCCGAAGTCGAGCAGTTCCTGCGCCAACGCGGCGATCACTGAAGTCGGTCACCCCCGGGTCGCTGCGGGCGCTCTGCAGGGCTGTCCGGGCAACAACGAAATCCGTGCGATCTGGCACAAACCGTCCGCCCACGCCAGTTGGTACGTAGGGTCTCGTGATGGACAAACATACGGCGAAGCTATGGGCGGCCCAAGATCGCCATCCCGGCGACCGCGAACGGCTGTTTCGTACCGTTGCTCGTTCGATAGACGCCAACAAGGTTCTCTACCCCGGCTCCTTTGTCGACATCGCCCCGTCGATGGTCTTCGACAACGTGATCTATGTCGACAATGACAAGCGCTTTCCCAAGTTCTTCGCCGACGAATCCGGCGTGCGCGAAATCATCGACGCCCACCGCGACGATGACACCAAGTACAAGCTGCAGGCCATCCACGCGGATTACACCGACGACCTCGATGTGCGCGACCGTTCGGTCGATCTGCTGATCTCGCTCTATGCCGGGTTCGTATCCGAGCACTGCACACGGCACCTCAAGGTCGGCGGGTCGCTGCTCGTCAATGCCAGCCACGGCGATGCATCTATGGCTTCGATCGACTACCGCTACGAGCTGACCGGCGTGATCACTGCCCGCGACAACAAGTACTTGTTCGCAACTACGAACCTGGCCAGCTACTTCATGCCCAAGAAGGACGAAGAGGTGACCGCTGCCCGCCTGCATGAACTCGGACGCGGGGTGCCGTACAAGAAGTCCGCATTCGCGTATCTGTTCACCCGCACCGGCTGATCGAGCTGATCGAGCGGACCCACCTGATCGCCTGGATCAAACTGCTGCGAGTTGGGTATCGATCCAATCGACAACCGAGGCCACCAGCGCAGGCCCTTCGGGCTCGTTGAAGACCTCGTGACGCAGGTTGGGAAGTACTCGTCTTTCGACCCCCGGTACGCCTTCGAGAACCTCTGAACCCGATACCGGAACCAGTTCGTCTTCAGCACCGTGCAGGCACAACGTGGGCACGGCGAGTTCGTTCACGCGTGCGGCCGTGGCCTTCATGGTCGACATCAACTCGGCAAGCAGGTTCGAACTGCCGCCGGGCTTCACCAACGGATCCGCGTCGTATGCCTTGCCGACCTCGGGGTCTCGCGACAGCACCTTGGTGTCGAACGGCGGTCCGATGAAGAGCTTGGGTGCCAACTGCGCGAACTTGCTCACGGCGGTGATCTGCCAGCCCGGCAGATCGGTGCCAAGTGCCGGGCCGCTCAGCACGAGTAGGTCAGGAGAAGGTCGGTCGCTGATCGTGTACGAGGTGGCGACCAGACCACCCATCGAATGTCCGAGCAAGATCACGGGCACACCCATTGCTCGTAGCTCGGCGAGCTGATCCTCGACATCATCGAGAAACCCGTCGAAAGAGTCGACGTAGCCCTTGGTGCCCTCGGTGGTGCCGTGGCCCCGCTGGTCGATGGCAACGGCACCAATCCCGGCGGCTGCGAACTGCGCACCGACGGCTTCGTAGCGACCAGAGTGTTCCGAGATGCCGTGAATCATCAACACGAGCGCTCGAGGTGGGCCATCGGTCAACCACTGCCGTCGCGTCTGGCGGTGGCCTTTTCGGTTGACGCCATAGTCGATCAAACTCGCTGCACTCATCCCCCGAGCGTACGCGCACCGCAGCCAACCTGCGAAGCGGTCCGGGATCGCACAGATCGTTTTGCGGTACATGTACCTGCCAGCCCCGACCATTGGCCATGTGCTTGTTCCCGAAGGCGTCCTACCCGACTATTCGAGGTCGACGCCGAGTGCTGCCATCTGGTTGACGATGTCGGGGAACGTTGGCAGGAAGGCGGCGACGAAGTCGTCGGCGGTGGCGATCTGATGGGCGTTCTGGGCGACGTAGCGAGCGAGTGCACAGTCGACATCGGCCTGCGGGCCCAACAGCTGCAACGCAAACCCCGTCTGGGCATAGACCGAGCGGTAGTAGATGTCGGCTCGTTGCTCCCAGAAGGTCATGGGTTCGGTGGCTTCGCCGACGCCCGCAGCCGGGATGGGGAACGCGTTGGCGGGGGTCCCTTCGTAGGTGAACTCGGCATAGCTGGTCAGGCCCTCGTCGAGCCATGGGGCGGCGCCCTGGTTGTTGCCCACCAGCGAGTAGAAGAACATGTGGCCGACTTCGTGGCTGGTCACCCGGCCTTGAGTGTTCGGCCCCTGCTGGATGTGGGTGGGAAACTCGATGCCACCACTCAGGTTGGGGGTGACGGCAAACGTGAGCGACGGCCACGGATATTGACCCCAGCGGCTGCTGAACTGTTCGAGCGAGTCGACGATCTTGTCGAGATACACCTGGGGATCGTCGTCGATGGTCTCGTGCACGCCGACCGTCACCTGCACCGGCTCGGGTGCCATGGCGACCGCGTCGAGGGTTCGGAATCGGCCGACACTCAGCGAGAAATCGCGAGCGGCCGCAACTCGCCATACGCCGGCATCGTCCACAACACCCGACGCGAGCACGTCGTAGCCCTCGGGCACTGCGACCTTTACGGTGTAGTCGGCGACCGGCGAAGACACCGCCTCGGCGAACAGGCTGGTCGCCGGATCCCGCGCCCATCCAATTCCAGGCTCCCACGGCAAGATCGGCAGCAGGGTGCCGAGACGCATGTAGTCGTCTCGACCAGACAGCCGAGAGTTGAGCTCGATGGGCACAACCAGCTCGAAGCGAAGGCTGATCAAGAGTGTCTCGCCGGCCTCGAACGCGAAACCCAGTGCGAACCTGGCGGTCGTCGGATCGGTCATGTCGGCTTCGAATTCGCCTGCTGGTTCGCCGGTTCGCTCGTTGGCAATGAACACGTCGGAGATGGTCATAGCAACGCCGCCTGCTGCTGGTCGGGGCCCGTTCGGCCAGAGCCGCAGATAGATCTCGCTGACAGCCATATCGGGCGTGAAGTCGACGGACAGGTCACCGGTGACCGTGCGCGAGATCGGGTCGATCGCAAGATCAGCCGCATAGATCGGGCGGTTCGGATCCGCAAGTGCAAGCGGGCCGGCATCGCAGGGCCCCGGCGGCTGCGGCGTTGGTATCGGGGCCGGCGTCGGCGTCGGCGTCGGCGTCGGTTCAGGAGTAGCGGTCGGTGTAGGCGCCGCGGTGGCGGGCGGCGGCGGTTCCGTCGGGGTCGGCGCGGGTGTGGCGCGCGCAGGCTCGGCGATCGCCGTTGGGGTCGGAGCTGCTTCTCGCTGTGCAGTCACGTCCACCGTCGACGAGCAGGCAACCGCCGAGAGCATTAACGCGGCGAGCACACCTTGCCAGCTACGCACCCGCATCATCGAGCTGCGCCGCCATCGCGCCCATCCAAGGCGGCAGCGGGAGTGCGGACCGGGGTGCCGTCGTGGCCCCGATGATTGTCAGGCTCAGGCACGATGGGCAGTGAGCCAGAAGCCGGTTCCGGCACGAGCAGTCATTCCCACCCAGTCGCCGGGCAGCGCTTCGAGCACATCGACGGCCGGGAGGTGGATCGGTGTTTGGTCACCCAGCGTGTTTACCCACAGCAGGGTGCCTTCGGGGCGCAGTACACGATCGACCTCGGCGGGAAACAACAACATGTTGATCAGCAACAGGGCGTCGAAGGAATCGGCGTCGAAGGGCAATGCACTGGCATCGGATTGCGCCCGCGGTGCCAGGTCCGGAGCATGGCTCAACATGCCGCCCGAGAGATCGGTGCAGACGAGCGACCCGACCTGCCCGTCGAGCACCCGGGCTCCGGCACCGGTTCCCGAGCCGACCTCGAGCCAGCTACCTGCAAGGGGCACTTCCCCACGTTCGAGTGCGTCGCGCACCGGTGCTGCTTTGGTGGCATCGACATGGTCCGTCGACCAGTCCGGCGCGAGTTCGTTGAACAACTTGGACATGCGCTCGGCGTGTTCCGGCTTCCACTCCTTGCCGAATGCCACGGCCCGAGTGAGCTGGCGAATCGGGTGATCCGGTCCCGCAAAGGGTTCGGGATCGGTGGCCTCGGGGTGAGCATCGAGTTCGGTGAGCACCCCACAAGTCAAGCAGCCCGCACCGCCACTCATGCATCAGCCGCAACCTGCGTAAGCGGGCGGGTCACTTACGCAGGTTCGACTACCGTTAACGCGCTCGCATGAGTCACGCTCCAACCTGCGTAAGCGGGCGGGTCACTTACGCAGGTTCGTCTACCGTTAGCGTGCTGGCATGAGTGGCGCTCCTCTCCTGCCGGTCCTCGACATCGGGACCACCGTCTCGGTCGACGGCGAGCGGCTGCCGACCGTGGTGGTGGACACCGCCGATCATCCCGAGGTTGCCGATCTGGCTCGGGTCCATGCCATCGAAGGCATTGGCGACATCTCGACCGAAGCCATCTGCGTGCCCGTCGACGGCGGCCACCAATTGCTGCTCGGCATCCGGGTATCGATCCCCGTGCGTTGCACGTTTGCCCTCGGGTTCTCGTTACCCGCTCACCGTCCGGTGCTTGACGATGCCGTTGCCAGCGGCCAGCTCGTTCTGGCGACAACCGACCCCTCCCGAGCCGCAGATGACCAGCCACATTGGCTTGCCATCACGATCGACGGCGACAGTCTGGCCGACGTGCTGCCAGACTGACAGCGAGTTGCCTGTCGCTGCACTGATCAGCGACGATGGACGGCGATGGACTTCTCACCAAACGCTGACCACCAGGCGATCCGCGAGGGGATCCAGCGAATCTGTGCCGACTTCCCCGACGAGTACTGGCTGCAGAAGGACCGCGATCACGAGTTCCCGTGGGACTTCTACGAGAAGCTGGCCGAGGGTGGTTGGGTCGGCATGGCCATCCCATCTGAGTACGGCGGAGGCGGACAAGGCATCACCGAAGCGTCGATCATGCTCGAGGAGATCGCCGCGTCGGGCGCCGCCATGAATGGCTGCTCGGCCGTCCACCTGTCGGTCTTTGGCATGGAACCGGTCCGCAAATACGGTTCGCCCGAGTTGGCGGCCGAAGTGTTGCCTCGAGTCGCATCCGGCGAGCTGCATGTGGCGTTTGGCGTGACCGAGCCCGACGCCGGCACCGACACCACCCAGATCAAAACCCGAGCCGTGCGCGACGGCGACGAGTACGTGATCAATGGCGCCAAAGTCTGGACGACCAAGGCGCCGTATTGCGAGATGTGCCTGCTGCTCGTGCGCACCACGCCGATCGAAGAGTGCGAGAGTCGCACCGACGGCATCTCGCTGTTCCTGGTCGACCTGCAGGATCCGGCGGTCGACATCACACCGATTCCCAAACTCGGACGCAACGCGGTGGTGTCGTGCGAGGTTCGCTACGACAACCTGCGGGTGCCCGCCAACCGATTGATCGGCGACGAGGGTAAAGGCTTCCGCTACATCCTGGATGGGCTCAATCCCGAGCGGGTGCTCATTGCCAGCGAAGCGCTGGGCATCGGTCGGGCTTCGATCCGCCGAGCTAGCGCATACGCCAAGGAGCGCATCATCTTCAACCGGCCGATCGGCCAGAACCAGGGCATTGCGTTTCCCTTGGCCGAAGCCCACATGAAGCTCAAGGCGGCCGAGCTCATCATCCGCGAGGCGTCCTGGCGCTACGACAACGACCTGCCCTGCGCCGAGGCCGCCAACACCGCCAAGTACCTGGCGTCGGAGGCGGGCTTCTTCGCCGCCGACCGCGCCATGCAGACCCATGGTGGCTTCGGCTACGCCAGCGAATACCACGTGGAGCGCTACTGGCGAGAAGCACGCCTGATGAAGATCGCCCCCGTCAGCCAGGAGATGGTCCTCAACTTCATCTCCAGCAAGATCCTGGGCCTGCCACGTAGTTATTGACAGCCTGGTAGAAGGCGCCGGGAAAAGGGCGGCAGGACAATTGATACTCTGGGCTGATGGGACGAGGGGTTGCACTGGGGTGCAGGCGGCTGGCGTGGTTGGGCTCTGCGCTCGCGCTCGTGGTCGGCGCGTGCGCAACGGCGAGCGAGCCCGCTTCGACCGTCGCGTCGAGTGAAACCGAAACCGAGCTGATCGAGTCGTCGTCTGATCCGGCTCCCGAGACCGCGAGCGATCTGAGAGACGAACCCGACGAGGCGATGAGCACCGAGGGGACGACAAACGACGTCTATGTGTCGCCGATCGGCGAGGCGCTCGGGGTGGCACAAGACGAGATCGCAGCCGGACGCGATACCTACGTCGCCAACGCCGAAGAACTGGTGCGCAGTTGTATGGCCGAGGCTGGCTTCGACTACACGCCGGTCACGCCCGGGTTCGACCAGCAGCAACGCCAAGAGCAGTTGCAGGCCACCCTTTCGCCCGAACAATTCACTGCCGAGTACGGCTTCGGTATCGCCACCCTGTTCGAGTTGAACTTCGAAGGTCAAGGCGTCATCGACTTCGCGAACGAACGGTTCGGTCCTGCGCCGAGCGTGCAGCGGTCTTCGGGCGAACAAGCCGCCTACGAGATGGCGCTGAATGGTCAGACCACCCAAGGACTCTCCGCCGAAGAAGCCCAAAACCAGTTGTTCGGCGACGCCGGCGGCTTTGGTGCGCTCGAAGGCTCATGCCGCGACGTGGGTTACAGCACCGCCGAGAATCCGGGTGCGGTGTACGACGGACTGTTCTCGCTGCTTGGCACCGAGATGGAGGCCCTCTTCGACCGCGTCGACAACGACCCTCGCATTCGTGAGGCCAATGCCGAGTGGCAGGCCTGCATGGCGGCCAGTGGATACTCATACGAGGATCGATTCGAGATCTTCGACGAACTCTTCGCCAGTTCGAACGAACTCGCCAACCAGTTCCTGTCGTCGCCTCAGGTGTTGACGGCGCTCGGTCAAGCCCAACAAGAAGGGTTCGTATCGATGGACACCGACACCCGGGCCGCATTCCTCGAAGACATCGGCGCGCTGCAGGGATTTTCGTGGGTACCCGAGGTGCAAGCTGCCCATGACGAGTTGGTGGACTTCGAGTTGCGTGTCGCTGCCGAATCGCAGGACTGCCTCGACGAAGACCTGTTCCTGCAAGTCCAGTCGGAGCTCGAAACCGAGTTCGTCGAACAGCACGCTGACCAGCTGGCGCTCATCGCTGCCGGAGACGCCTAGCCGATATGCCATGGCCCACGTGGCAGCAATCAGCGATTGCTGCCATCTTCTTCACATTGCTGATCGTGGTGTTTCGGCGCGCCCGCCCCACCGAGCTCGTCACGTCGCTCACCCAAGCAGCTACCGAGATGGCCATCATCTCGAGTCTGTATTCGATCTGGCGCATGGCGCGCAAGTTGCCGCTCGTGCAGGCCGAAGGCGCACTCGACCGTGGCCGCTCGATCGCAGAATGGCAAGACCACTTCTACCTGCCGAGCGAACTGACGTTGCAGCATTTTTTGATCGACCACGACTGGCTGGGGCGCCTGGCAAGTCTGTACTACATCGGACTGCATGTTCCCGTGCTGTGGATCTTCCTGGTCTGGCTGTTCATCCGCCAGCGACACGCGTTTTCACGATGGCGCAATGCGCTCGCCATCCTGACGGCGTTCTCGCTGTTCATTCGCTTCGTCCGAGTGGCACCACCCCGGTTTCTGCCCGAGCTCGGGTTCATCGATCTACCTGCGGTCTATGACCTGTCGCCCTATGGGCCGATCGGCACGGGAGTGTCGCAGCAGTTTGCGGCCATGCCCTCGATCCATGTCGCTTGGTCGGCGATCGTGTCGTTTGGGGTGGTGGCAGCCAGCCCCAGTAAGTGGCGTTGGTTGGCGCTGTCGCATGTGATCATCACGCTGCTGGTCGTCGCCGGCACCGGTCACCACTGGTGGGCCGACGGACTGATCATCGGGCCATTACTGGCAGCATCGTTGGCGATCGACACCTACGGGCGCAAGATACTCACCTGGCTGACCGAGCGCTATCGGGCCTCGCCGGACTCAGCCGTGATCTGATCCCCGAGCGCGCTGGACGTCGGCTCATCGCCATTTCGACAAACGTGTTGGTCAACTGGGTATGGAACTATCTGACCTATGACCGAGGAAGTCGGCTGATCCTCGAACCCGATGTCGTCGAGGACCAGTGGCCAGGGTTACCCGCGCCGGCCACCATCGCCCCAGTAGAAGGGGCCAGCCGACGAGACGGCGATCTCCCAGCCGAGTGTCTCGAGTTGGCGTTGCAGCTGTGCGGGTTAACTGCACCTCGGCGTCGCCGACGCGCTCGCGGGCGCGAGCGATCATCTCGGGTGAGGCGTCAACAGCAGTAACCGAGTCTGCTCGCTGAGCGAGTTGTGATCGGCGATTGCTCAAGACCGCAGGTGAGTTCCAGAACGTCGCCGCCGATATCGAAGTTCTGGAACGCTGCCAGCAGCTCTTCGCCCCCGTTTGCGTCGATCTTGTGCGTCTCGTACTCGCCGGCGATTGCTCGGTAGTACTCGACCTGCTCCCGAAGATCGGCCTGGTCGACCATCGTCCAAACCTAATGGGTGATGGTTCACAGGCGGCGGGCGAAGCTGAGTTCGTGTCCGTCGGGGTCCAGGATGTGGAAGTAACGCTCGCCCCACGCAGCGTCGGCTGGTTCTGTCTCGGCTGCATAGCCGTGGTGCAGCGCCGTGGCATACACGTCGTCGGGGCTCTCGACGTGGAAGATCACGCGACCCCAACCGGTCCCGGGTGTGGCGCCGGTGTGCTGCAGGTTCACGAAGTTGGCACCGATCTTCAACGACGTGAAGGGCGTATCGGCACCTCCGTAGACCGTCTCGAAGCCGAGCCGGTTGTAGAACTGCACCGCCGCCGCCATGTCACCCACGATCAAGGTGATCGCATTGATCTCTCGATCTGCCATGGCTCAGGTGGCGTCGGGGCTCGGAAACGGCGGCCATTCAGCAGCGGGGCGTGGTTGGTCGAAGCGGGTTGGATGCTCGGCGCCATCGATGGCGGCGAAAGCCTGCTCTACCCAGTCACCCTGGCCAGCCAGCGGCTCGGGCAGATTGTCGCGACCGAAAAACCCGACGTCGAGCGTTTCCAGGGGATGAGGTTTCAGCTCGCCGCCGGTGGCTCTACAGAAGAACACCAGTGAGTACAGCGGGATGCGCGTAAACCCGGCGCGCAGGCCATCGATGACCGTCAACAGTCGAACCGGTTCGCAGTCGATTCCGGTCTCCTCTTTCACTTCTTTGACCGCCACTTCGGCCGGTGAGTAGCCCACGTCGGCCCAGCCGGTCGGGTAGAGCCAGATGCCGCTGTCAGATCGCTGAACCAGCAGCAGCTCGCCGTCGTCGTTGCTGACCACCGCGCCGATGGCCGTCTTTGGGGTGACGTAACCGGCAGTGCGTTGGCCAACGCCTTTCATCCACTCGTTGACCTGGGCGTCTTCGTCGAATCCATACGCCGAGTGCGCTTTGATCTCGGCCGCAACGTGCAATATCTCTTCGAAGCGTTCCTGCTCGTAGAGGCTTTCGGTGAATGCCAGTCCGGTCTGGGCAATCGCCGCCAGCGATTCTGCCCAGCGCAGCAGTTCGAGTTCGGTCAGGGGGTCGTCAGCCATGGAACCTCGAAGCTACAGCGTTTCCTGGCGCCGCTACTTGCCGGTCCAGTTCGGCGAGCGCTTTTCTGCGAATGCCGTTGCGCCTTCGATGGCATCGGCGCTGCTGAACACGCTGTCGATCAGCGGCTGCTGGTCGCCCCAGAATTCGCCATCGACGCCTCCGAGGTCGCGAATCAACCGCTTCGATGCAGCCAAGCCGAGCGGTGCGTTCTTTGCCACCCGTGCCGCCAGATCGAGGGCGCCGTCGAGTGCTTCACCTTTTTCGGTCAGCACCTGGACCAGCCCGAAGTCGTGACCGACCTCGGCCGTGATTGGTTCACCGGTCAGGGCCATCTGCATGGCCAGTCCGTAGGGCACCCGGCGAGGCAGACGTGACAGCGCACCGGCGCCGGCGAAGAGGCCGACGCCGACCTCGGGTATGCCGAGCTTGGCGCCCTTGGAAGCAACCAACAGGTCACAGCTCAGCGCAATCTCCAGGCCTCCAGCCAGGGCGAAGCCTTCGACGGCAGCGATCAGCGGCTTGTCGGCCGCCTTCTCGGTGATGCCGGCGAAACCACGCTCTGGCAGATTGGGCATGCCGCCGCTGACGAAGGCTTTCAGGTCCATGCCAGCAGAGAAGCCTCGACCGTTGCCGGTGAGCACACCGACTGACAGATCGGGGTTGGCGTCGAGCTCTTCCATGGCTGCGGCCATCTGCTGAGCCAGTTCGATGTTCACCGAGTTCATGGCCTCGGGTCGGTTGAGGGTGATGACCATCACCCGGTCACGGACTTCGGTCAACAGTTCATCGGCCATAGCAAGCATCTTTCGTTGGCATCACGGCAAGGCAGAGTGTAGAAAGCGGAACCACCGGGCTCGTAATCCCTACGAATACTGGGTGGCAACGATCGACCGAATCTGCTGGCCACGCTCGAGCGGGCTGGTGTCGCTGCGCTCGATCGCCACGCCTGCGGCCAGCAACACTGCGCCGCCGGTCGCCAGCCATGCCCATGTCGGCACAAGCGCTGCGGGGCCGAGGCTCTCGTAGCCGACAACGACGGCCAACACGACCGAGCCCGAGATCAGCGGACCCACGAGTTTGCCGTAGCCACCGGCGATCACGGCCATGACACCGATACCGCCTGCGATCACGGCGTGCCACGCCGAGCCACTTGCCCACCGTTCGGCGATGCTCACATAGGCCAGCAGCACAATGGTCGGCGTATACGTGGCCCAGCTGCTGATCCCGGATCGCTGGAAGTGATAGCCAGCCGCCAGGGCAGCCAGGGCAGGCAGGGCCAAGTACGGCTCGAGCCACATCACGTTCCACACCGCCAGTTGCAGCGACACACCAAGGCCACACACGATGTACCCCGTGACACCAATGGCCAGGTCTCGCAAGCCGGCGGCCCCGAACATGACGGAAGCTCCCCCGGCGACGAGCGCTATGGCGAACGTCGAGGCCTGCCCCAACGACAACACGAGCCCGAGTGCCGACGTGGTGACTGCCGCTGATGCCAGCACCAGTTCTGCGCGCTGTGGCGAGACCAGCGCAATGCCGACCAGCACGAAGCCCGCCCCCGCCAGGGTGGCCCCGGCCGTGGCCAACGACAGGCCGACCAGTGCTGCGACCGGGACACCGGCCACACCGAGCGCGGCGCCAAAAATCACGGCATACGCGGTGGTCGCAGGACCGCCAACGACATCACCCGAGCGCACGGTGCGCATATAGTCGACAGCCGCCAGAGCCATCACGGCAACGGCTATCGCCACGCTGACTTCGGGATCGATCCACAGCGAGGCAATGAGCAGCGCACAAGCACTTGCACGGCCGATGTAATGCGCCGCATGCCCAGGCTGACCGGTGCGAACATCGAGCGCCCAGCTGGTCGCCCAGGCGCCGATCAGCACCAAGAGCAGTGGCCAGTCCAACGAGTGGTCTTGCAGAAGCGATTCGGCCGAGACCAGCCAGACGGACACGCTCGCAAAGGCCGCGATCAACGCGGCGAAATGATCTCGTGCCCGGACTCGTTGTCGAGCGGCGTAGCTCAGCACGGCGACGCCGACGCCGCCCAGGAGAAGTTCGATCCACGGTCCGGCCTGCGAGCCAGCGACCGCAGCGAGTGCGACCAGCCCCAGGGCTCCGTAGGTGGATCCGGAACGCCACGTGGCGACCATCCAGAACGCCAGCGCCAAAGCCACCAGTGCGACTCCGGCCAGAGGGACGCCGAACAGGGTGACAGCAGCCAGCACTGCAGCCGGAAACATGATCGTCGTGGGTGACCAGTCCGATCCCATCACGAGTGCCGTCAACCAATCCACGTCGTCATCGACACGACGAGCATCGGCTACGACCCACGCGAGTGCGAGCAGCGCGGCGGCGGCACCGTAGCCCGGCAGCGTCTCGGGGGTTGTCGTCATCGTTGCCAACGCGCCCAGCGCGAACAGAGTGGCAGTGGTGGCGCCGGCAAGCAGCTCGGCCAGGGTGGCAACGAGGGCCATGACCGGCTTCCACAGTGGATTGCGATCGGTCGCGATGGCTGCCAGTTCCAGGCTGAGTATCACCACGGCCAGCGTCAGCAACCCGCCCTGGACGTCGGCGAAACCTCCGATGTTCACCAGCAAGGTCACCATGGCGATCGCGATTGCCGACCACGCGATTTCCATTCGAGGCACCATCCGCGTCACCGCAATAAGTACGAGGGTGGACAAGACGCCGGCTACCAGCGGTTGCACCCGGTCCGTGCCATCGAATCCCAGGTCGTTCATTGCGCCAACGATTCGCGACGGCCACTCCACGAAGACTGCGACCGGCAACACGCCGGCCATGAGCGCCCACACAGCCGCTTCGGTTGGTCTGCGCACCGCAATGGCGATCGCTGCGGCCACTGCCAACACAGGAGCCATGGCGACCTCGGTAACGGCAGCGACACCCGCGCTGAGACACACCACGCCAACGCCGGCGGCGGTGCGCAACACGATCGATGGCACCGCGCGTTCTATGCCGTACAGCGCCACCACCGTCGTGACCGACGTCAACAGCAGCGTTTCCTGCCACGTACGGCCGGCAAGCATTGCCACCGCCGCCATGTCGAACGGGATCAGCAACGCACCCAGGTGAAAGAGCGCCTGCGAGGTCATCGGGATGGTGCTCGTGAAGCGTCGACCCGCCGCGAGCAGTGCCGCGGTGATCAGCGCCAGCCCGCCGAGCTTGGCCGACTGGCCGATGTCGTCCCAGCGCACCGCAGTGAGTACGGCGGCGGCCGCGAGCAGAAGTGCGACACCTGCACCGCCGACCCAGAGGGCACCGGAGCGGGTTGGATCGGTCGGGCGCAGACCTCCACCACCCGGTTCGCCGGGAACCGTCGGCGGTGGCTCCTGCCACCTGGGCTCGCGCGTAATCGGGTCGGGCGACGGGCGGGCATCAAGCGGGCGTGTCTGAAGCGGTTTTGTTTCCACCTACTCATCCTGGTGATCTTTGGGGGTGTCGGTAACGGGGGTTATCCCCCAACCTCGTCTGGGGGATCGGTGCGAGCCCCCAGAGCCGCAGGAGTCACCGCAATCTCCGTGGCTTTGACCGAAGCCCAAACGGCCGAACCCTGGCGCAGGTCCAGTGCCGCCGTCGCCCCCGGCGTGATGTCGACGCCGAGAGGAATTGGACCAGCCAGTGTGATGCGGGTGGTGTCGCCCAACGGTTCAACCGTGGCAACGGTCGTCTGCCAGGTGTTGCGCGGGCTACCCGACGGCTGCTCGCGATGCAGCGCGACCGCGGTGGGGTGAATCGTGATCAGCACCGAGCCCTCGACGCTGGTGTCTGCGGTTTGCAGACCTTGGGCGTGATGCTGCAGGGTCAGCAGTCCACCATGGTTCGTGCCCGCGAGCAGGTTGGTGCCCGCCAGCGCTGCCACATACGGCGTGGCGGGTCGGCGCCGAATGTCTTCGGGTGAACCGACTTGGGTCAGCTGGCCATTCTCGATGATGACGATGCGGTCCGCCAGCAAGAATGCGTCGGTCGGGTCGTGGGTGATCAACAGGCGAGGGCCCGCAAAGTCCGCCAGGTGGTGAGCGAGCACGCGACGCAAGGTGCCGCGCGTCGCAACGTCGAGTGCGGCCAGTGCTTCATCGAGCAACAACAGGTCCGGCTCCGTCGCCAGCGCTCGGCCCAGCGCCACCCGTTGGGCTTGGCCACCGGACAGTTGCGGTGGCTTGCGATCGGCCAAGTCCTGTATCTCCAGCCGTTCGAGTAACGCCTGCGCTCGAGCCTGAGCCTCTGCCCTGCGCTGTCCCAGGGAGACGGGGCCGAACATCACATTCTCGAGCACCGAGAGATGTTCGAACAGCAGGTAATCCTGAAACACCACGCCGATGCGTCGCTGCTCAGGTGGCACGAACACATTGGTGCTCGGCGAATCGAGCTGACGACCGCCGAGCGTAATGCGGCCACGATCGACCGAGGTGATTCCCGCCAGCGCTTCGACTGCTGTCGACTTGCCTGCACCATTCGGGCCGAGCAAGGCCACCGTCTCGCCCGACGCAATAGCGAACTCGACGTCGAGCACGAAACCATCGGGCCGCTGTACCACCAGGTGTGCGTCGAGCCCTGTCATGTGTCACCGCCGGTCGACCACCAGCGGTCACGCAACAGCAGCAGCACCGCCAGGGAAACCGCGACCAGCACCAGACTGATTGCGACGGCCGTATCTCGATCCTGCTCCAGCGCAACGAACACCGCCAGCGGCAGGGTTTGAGTGCGCCCCTGCAGATTGCCGGCAAAGGTCACGGTCGCACCGAACTCGCCTAGTGCTCGGGCCCATGCCAGAACCAGGCCGGCTCGCACCGACGGTCCGATCATGGGCAAGGTGATCCGACGAAAGACCGTGAGCCGCGACGCACCCAAGGTGGCGGCGGCGGCTTCGTGGCGGCCGTCGAGATTGCGCAATGCGCCCTCGACCGTGACGACCAGGAATGGCATCGCCACGAACACATTGGCGATCACGACACCCCATATTGAGAACGGAAGAAGGAAGCCAGTGGCTTCGTTGATTGGTTCGCCAATGACGCCTCGCCGGCCAAGTGCGAACAGCAACGCGGCCCCACCAACGACCGGCGGCAACACCATGGGCAAGGTCACGATCGCTCGCACAACGCTGCGGCCGGGGAAGTCGACCCGCGCCAGCAACCAGGCCAACGGCACACCCAGGACCAGTGAGATCGCGGCGGCGAGAAGCGATGTGGTCAACGACAGCCTGAGGGCGTCGACCACGACCTCGCCGGTAACGAGTTCGCCGAGTCTTGACCATGGTGTGCGGGTCAACAGTCCAATCAACGGCAGCACGAATACGGCCGCACCAACCCCGCCGAGTACCAGCAGTTGCCACGGTGCTCGCTGTCGCATCCGTCGACTCGTCATGGCGCGGTGAAACCAGCCGCGGCGAGGATTGCCTGGCCCTCGGCGGAGACAACAAACTGCACAAAGACATCCGCCGCTTCCGCGTTCGCGCTGGTTAGATCCGCGATTGGGTAGGTGATCACAACATCGATTCCGGCGGGTAGTGCGATTCCCTCGATCTCGGTCGAGGAGACCACATCGCTGGTGTACACGATTCCGGCGTCGAGCTCACCGGCCTCGAGCTTGGTGACGAGCGAGCGTACGTCGCCCTCATTGGTGTCGATCGAAGCCACGACCCCGGCTTGGTCAAGAGCCTGACGCGCAAACTGTCCACACGGAACCTGCTCGCCACACAGCCCGATGAGCAAGTCGGGGTTGGCCAAGTCTGCGATGCCCGTGACGCCGCCCGGGTTGCCAACCGGAACGGCAATCTGCAAGGTATTGCCGGCGAACAAGACAGGGTTGTGCGCAGCTCCAGCATCAACCACGACCTGCATGGTTGCGCTATTGGCCGACGCAAAGACGTCAGCCGGAGCACCTTGCAAGATCTGTTCGCGTAGTGATGCACTTCCGGCGAGGTTGAGTTCCACATCAAGACCGGGGTTTGCTGCTTCGAACGCAATTTCTATCTCGCTGAACGCATCGGTGAGAGACGATGCAGCCATGACCAACACGGTGTCGGGCGGGTGTCGACCGCAAGAGGCCAGCACAAGAGCAACAAGCGCGAGTGCGCAGGATGCGGCTCGCTTCCTCATGGCTAGTCCCCTCTGAATAGTCTCGATGAGAATAGCGTCATAGTCTCGTTGTTACTAGTTGCTTGCGTCGGCTAGGTTCGGTTCGTGGCGAC
>ENA-ORXT01000788-ORXT01000788.1-marine-metagenome-genome-assembly--contig:-NODE-788-length-47198-cov-30.849536_pt1 | contig 47198 bp, 43 predicted proteins | sample MGYA00237868_ERZ511482 | MGnify/ENA metagenome assembly ERZ511482
CACCATGACGCATTCACGTCATCGCACGCGCAGCAATCTCGATGCCAATTAAGGTCGCCTAGCGGCCACAACTCACCGCGAGAAGCCAGGAGCACCATCCGAATGATCCCCAATGACTCCCCCATTTCGACGGTGCTGTTCGATCTTGACGGCGTGGTGCGCCACTTTGACCCGGCGCAGGTGGCCTCGATCGAGGAACGCCACACCCTTGCGCCGGGATCGATCATGGCGGCCGCGTTCACGCCTGCCTTGCTTAAGCAGGTCATCACTGGCGTGATCACTCGTCGAGAATGGACCGAACAGGTCGGCGAAATCATCTCGAATCACAGTGCGGCCTTCGAGTGGGAGGCCACGCCTGGTTCGGTCGACGCCGAAGTGGTTGCGCTCGTCGAGGAGTTGCGAGCGGCCGGAATCACGGTGGCAGTGCTGACCAACGGCACCGACGCCATCGCCCGCGAGCTGGCCGAGCTCGGGCTCGACTCACACTTCGATGCGATCTTCAACAGTGCCGACATCGGCTACGCCAAGCCTGATGTCCGAGCGTTCGGCCACGTGTGCGACGCGCTCAGCGTGGACCCGGCCCATGTGTTCTTCACCGACGACTCGCAGTCGAAGCTGGCCGGTGCCATCGAGCTGGGGATGGCGGCGCGCGTCTTCACCTCAGTCGCAGCGCTACGCCAGCAACTGAGTGAGCTTTGGGGGGCTAGCGGATAGGTGTGCAGTTTCTTGGCAGCCCCAAGAGTTGAGCGCTAGCGGAGCTTCGTGCTGTGCCTATCCGCTCAACCTCTTAAGCGAGCTACTGCTCAAATGTTGGTGCGATGCCCTCGGACTCGGCCCGTGCCAGCAGTGCAGCATGATCATCGTCGCTGACCGCTTCGGCCTCGTCGATCAACATGATGGGAATGCCATCGGTGATGAGGTAGCGACGTTGCAGCCGAGGGTTGTACAGACCGTCGTCGCCGAAGTACAGCAACGGGCCCTTGTCCTCGGGGCAAGCCAACACGGCCAGGAGTTCTGAGCTGAGGGTCATGACTGTCCAGTAAACCAGCACCGGACGCCGGTTGACTCGCTGACCTCCACGCATCTGTGACGATTTTTCCGCGCATAGCGCGGTTTGGGCGTCACAGATTGCTAGGCCATGAGGGCTTGCACCGTCGCTACGTGGGTGTCGACGTCGGCTTGGGTTGAGGCTTCGAGATTCAGGCGCAGCAGCGGCTCGGTGTTCGACGCCCGCAGGTTGAACCACCAATCGCCGAGGTCGACAGTCAGGCCGTCGAGTCGGTCGATGGTTGCTCCAGCATCGCTGAAATGGGTCGCGACCCGTTCGACGACCGCTTCGGCATCGGACACCCGAGTGTTGATCTCGCCCGACGCTGCATACCGGTCATACGGTGCGCGCAGTTCGCTCAGCGGCTTGTCGCTCAGGCAGAGCATCTCCAGTACCACCAGCGCTGCGATCAAACCAGAGTCGGCCCGGTAGTTATCACGGAAGTAGTAGTGACCCGAATGTTCGCCAGCAAAGGCTGCGCCCGTCTCGGCCATGGTCTGTTTGATGAACGAATGCCCCACCCGGGTGCGCACCGCAGTGCCGCCACCCTCGGCCACGACCTCGGGGACCGTCTTCGAGCAAATCAAGTTATACAGCACGGTGGCGCCCGGTTCAGCCTTGATCACCGACGCGGCCACCATGGCAGTGGTGATCGATCCTGACAGCGGCTGGGCCTTCTCGTCGACGATGAACACCCGGTCGGCGTCGCCATCGAAGGCGAGTCCGATGTCGGCACCGAGTTCGAGTACCCGAGCCTGCAGGTCACGCAGGTTCTCGGGCTGAATGGGGTCGGCAGGATGATTCGGGAAGGTTCCGTCGAGCTCAGGGAACAGATGGTCGACTTCGAACGGCAGATCGGCAAACGCCGCAGGAGCGACAAGACCACCCATGCCGTTGGCGGTGTCGATCACGATCTTGAGCGGGCGCAACGCATCGAGCGACACGAACGAATGGATGTGGTTCACGAACCCGGCAAGCACATCTTGCTGGCTCAGCGTTCCCCGCTCGCGATCACTCGGGGCGTCGACATCGACGGTGCCAGCGAAGTCACGCATGAACTCCAGACCTGACGTGTCAACTGGCGCGGCACCTTTGCGACACATCTTGATGCCGTTGTATCCGGCTGGATTATGCGACGCGGTGAAGACGGCGCCGGGACCGTCCATCGAGCCGGCGGCGAAGTACATCTCGTCGGTTGAGATCATGCCCAGATCGACAACATCGAAGCCTTGTGACAACAGACCGCGTGCGAACTCGCCGACCAGTTCGGGCCCCGATGGCCGCATGTCTCGTCCGACCATCACCTTGGTTGCGTCGGGATCCTCGTTGCGAAGAAACGCTGCAAATGCAAGCCCTAGCCGATGCGCAATGTCGGCGTCGATCTGGTCGGGATAGGTGCCTCGAACGTCGTAGGCCTTGACGATGGCGCCGAGGCGCTGTTGCAAATCACTCACCTGAACAGCCTAGGACATCGCTTCGAGTTCGGTCTCGGGAATGGAAACACTGCCGAGGCCGTTCCCTCAGTGCACGCATTGGTCTCACATCGGATTGGTGCCTGACATCTGACTCTGCCTGATCGGACATACCCTTACTGCCATGGTGAAACCTCCTCCCCCACCACCCCCACGCTCTGAAGGCCCCGAGGGGCGCTTCAAGAAGAGCGATCCTCGCTGGTCTCGGCTTCTGCTGTGGCTTGCCATGTTCGCGGTCATCGCGCTGTTCTTTCTGCCGTCGATTTCGCCGTCGAACTCCGGCGACGAAGTTGCCTATGACCAACTACTCACCCAAATCGAAGCAGGCGAGGTCGGACAGCTCGAATACAACAACCTCACCGGCGAAATCGAAGGTAACTACAAACCAACCGCCACCGAGGTCGCCGAAGACGCCGAGACCGAGGGCGAACCGTTCACCAGCAAAGGCCCACTCGATCTGTCCGAGGCCGATCGACTCACGCTCGCCAGTGACCCTGACCTGAAGCTCACCTTTGACACCCCGCAATCATCGATCTGGGCCAGCCTGCTTCCACTGCTGCTCCCAATCAGCTTGCTGATTGGCTTCTTCTGGTGGATGCAACGCCGAGCACAAGGCCAAATGGGCGGCCTCATGTCGATTGGCCGCTCTAAGGCCAAGACCTACACCACCGAACGCCCGGGCACGACCTTCGAAGACGTGGCGGGTTACTCCGGCGTCAAACAAGAAATCACCGAAGTCGTCGAGTTCCTCAAAGAGCCCGAGAAGTACGCCGAGATTGGCGCCCGCATCCCCAAGGGCATGCTCCTCGTCGGCCCTCCCGGTACCGGTAAGACACTGATCGCCCGGGCAGTAGCTGGCGAGGCTGGCGTGCCGTTTCTGTCTGTGAGCGGTTCTGACTTCATGGAAATGTTCGTGGGTGTTGGCGCCAGCCGAGTCCGCGACCTGTTCGACTCGGCCCGCAAGATGGGCAAAGCCATCATCTTCATCGACGAAATCGACTCCATTGGCCGCAAACGTGGCGCTGGAATGGGTGGCGGCCACGACGAACGTGAGCAGACGCTCAACCAGATGCTGTCCGAAATGGACGGCTTCGAAACTACCGAAGGCATCGTGATGATGGCGGCCACCAACCGGCCCGACATCCTCGATCCCGCGCTGCTTCGCCCCGGCCGCTTTGACCGCCAGGTTGTGGTGCCACTGCCGGAGCTCGAAGATCGCCAAGCGATTCTGCGAGTGCACGTCAAAGGAAAGCGCACCGCGCCCGATGTTGACCTCAACGTTGTCGCCCGCGGCACCCCCGGCATGAGCGGCGCCGACTTGGCCAACCTGGTCAACGAAGCTGCACTCTTTGCAGTGCGCGCTGGCGACACCATGATCCGAGGCGAGCACTTCGAATCTGCCCGCGACCGCATCCTGATGGGCCAAAAGCGTGAATCAACAGCGCTGAGCCCAGCCGAACGCGAAGCCATTGCCTACCACGAGGCCGGCCACGCCGTATGCGCAGCACTGCTGCCAGCAGCCGACCCGTTGCACAAGGTGACGATCATCCCAAGCGGCATGGCCCTTGGTGTCACGATGCAGCTTCCCGAAGCCGAGCGTCACATCTACCGCCAGGACTACATCGAAGACTCGCTGGTTGTCCGCATGGGCGGCCGGGTTGCCGAAGACCTGGTCTTTGGTCAAGTCTCGACAGGCGCAAACGACGACCTCGTCCGCAACACCGAACTCGCCCGCAAGATGGTGCGCGAGTGGGGCATGTCGGACAAGGTCGGCCCGATGGCATGGGGTTCCCAAGGCGAAGTCTTCATGGGCGACCAGATGATCTCGACCAAGGACTACAGCGATCAGATGGCCCACGTCATCGACGCCGAAGTCTCCAGCATCTTGCGCGATGCCGAAAAGCGTTGTTACGACGTGCTCACCACCAACCGCTACGGCCTGGACCTTGTTGCCCGAGCACTGCTCGAGCGCGAGACCATTGCCGGCGACGAAGTCAGCCGATTGCTGGCCACCGCCCAAGACACAGGTGCTCAAGACTCCGCAGCGGCGGCGACGAGCACCCAGGTGCCCGACAATGCCGCCATGCTCACCGACAACTCATTGCCGCCAGGGACGACTCCCCCAGCGTCTTCCTGACCAACACCTGCGGCAGCAAGATCTCATCGCAAGGACCGCCCCATGACGCTCACACTCATAGCCATGGCGGCGGTTGCTGGCGTTGCAGCGATGGCGGCGTGGTGGCAACAGCAACAGCGACGACCAGCACCCACAGCGGTGCCCGGCGTGCCGCCAGGATCGCTCGATCGATCTGAGTTCCGTGCCCCGACTGCTCCCGTTCTGATCGCCGTGTTCACGTCAGAAACGTGCAGCTCGTGCGACGCCGTCTGGGCTGAGCTCTCCGGCTACGAATCACCGATGATCGCCACCCAGAATGTCGAAGTCGGTGCCGAACCAGACCTGCACAAGCGCTACAAGATCGAGTCCGTTCCCACTGCGGTGATCGTCGACGCATCTGGCGACACGCAAGCAGCCTTTGTCGGCCCACTCGGACCCGATCACCGCGAAGCGCTGCGCAGCATCGTTACCAGCACCGCAAGCTAGGGCCTGCCAGCAAATCCCTTCGGCCGCCAACATGCCCAACCGGATAAGGTCGCCGGTCATGAATGATCGATACACCCACGGCCACCAAGAGAGCGTGGTAGCTGCCCACGCGACCCGCACCATTGCCAACTCCGCCGCATATCTTGCCAGCCATCTACTGCCCGGCATCTCACTGCTCGACGTGGGGTGCGGCCCTGGCTCGATCACCGCCGAATTCGCCGATCGGGTATCACCTGGCGGCAACGTTCTGGGCATCGACTACAGCTCCGAGGTCGTCGAGCGCGCTGCCGACACCTACGCCAGTACCGAGGTCGACCTGGCGTTCGCTCAGATGGACCTCTACGCGCTCGACGTCGCCGACGACAGCTTCGACGTGGTACACGCCCATCAGGTCCTGCAGCATGTGAGTGACCCCGTCGCTGCGCTGCGAGAGATGCACCGCGTGGCGCGCCCCGGCGGCATCATCGCGGTTCGAGACGCCGACTACGCAGGCATGCACTGGGCGCCCGATTCGCCCCAGCTCGACACCTGGCTCGACGTCTACCGCAACGTCGCCAAGGCCAACGACGCCGAACCCGACGCCGGCCGCCACCTGATCCGATGGGCTCGCGAGGCTGGGCTCGTCGATGTCACTGCGTCGATCGACGCCTGGCTCTTCGCCACACCTGACCGTCGCGCATGGTGGGGCGGCACCTGGGCCGACCGCGTGGTCTCTTCATCACTGGCAGAGCAGGCTCAGGAACTCGGGCTGGCATCCGCCGAGGATCTGACCGCCATGGCCGCCGGCTGGCGGGCATGGATCGACGAACAAGACGGCTGGTTCGTCTGCCCCCACGCCCAACTCATCATTCGCACCTAGCCCGGTTGCGGACCGACCTAGTCGAAAGCCAACAGGTCGGGCACGCTGGTGGTTCCCTGCACCGGAATCGGCAGGCCTGTCAGCAGCATGCCGTTGGTGGCGATGGTCATCTCTGCGACCGTGCCAGTCGACGACTGAATACGAATCCATTGGTCACCGGGCTCGATCAACGTCAGCAGGTCAAAGACACCCCTGCGGCGTGGCGCCAGTTCGACTTCGGCTCGCAAGTCTTCGCCGCCGGGCCCGCCCACGAACACATCGACTTGCGAGATCGTGTCGCCTGCGGGGTTCAAGATCGCCAACGTCGCGGCCTCGGCACCATCGAGCACGGCCGGGATCGCCACCGCCTGATCGGTCGACGCAACATCGATCCCGAGCCCAGTCGCAACGCCACCGAGCTCCAGCGGTCGAGTCAGTACCCGTTCGGCAACGATCGGCACATCGTTGAAGCTACGGATCGACACGAAGTAGGGTTCGCCGGGTTCGATCATGGTGCTGGCGTCGATCGTCGCGACCTCGTCGATCGGGTGCGTGGCGTGACCACTCACGGTCACGATCCAACGCTCGCGGCTGCCCACCGGCACCTGTCGAGGAGCGATGTCGCCGAGCCGGTCCGCACTGTCGGGTTTGAGCTCGAATTCGACCTCGGCCTCGACCTCGCCTGGGTTGTAGATCAAATAGCTCTCACCCGCCCCCGGTATCGAACGCCCTGCGGGAAAGAACCACTGCTCAGAGAGCCGGTTCGAGCCAAGCGACAACGACAGCCCGCGGGGGCCCGCTTCGTTCTGAAACAACTGAATACGTTCGGCGATCACCCGGCCGCTCACCACCGTCACCTGGGCCGTCGTTTGGGCGTTGACCGCCACCTCGGACGAGACCTCGAGCAACGTCAAGCTCTGCGCGGGAACCAGCTTGCCCTTGAAGGCAGTGGGGCCGCGGGTGCCTGCGTCGGTCACGAAGGTGATATCGACCACGGCGTCGTCGGCAAACGGATTCAACAAATAGAGCTGATAGGAGACCTGGGGGGTGGTCGTGCCGCTGGCGAACCACCAGCTCGTTGCCGCCGAGGTCGCACACGGACCCATGTCGGTGCCTTGGGCACCAACGACGCGATGCTCGACATCGACGCCCGCACCATCAAACTCGGCCATCGCCGCAACGAACGAACCGGTGTTCGTCCCGAGCCTCTCGTCGAGCGACGACACCAACGGCGCCAACGAGACCGACGCCTGCGACCCAGCCGCAACCTCGATTGGCTGGGTGGCGCGCGGAAACGTGATCGGATTACCCAGCGTGTCGACCAGCGCCGGGAACAACGTGAGCGTGCCGACCGCAGCTTCGTCGGTCGAGTTGGTCACGATCACGATGTGGTCGTTGGTTCCATCGGGTGTGGTGAAACCGGCCGGACAATACCAGGTCGAACCCGATGCCCCCGGCGCCGCCGATTGCGGACCCTGGCCCGAAGCCGACTCGAACGTGTCGGTTGAAGGCGAAGCTCGTTGTTCGAGCACCACAACTCCAACGATCATCGCCGCAACGAGCAAGAGTGCTGGCCAGCGATTCATGATCGTCTCCGGCGGCCAAGGACCAAAGCCGCGACGAGCACCAGCCAGGCTGCGGCTTGAGCCAACGAGGCGTACCAGTACGACGACACGTTGTTGTGCGTGAGCGTCGCTGCGCCAGCCTGATCGATCTGAAAGCCTTGCGCCCAGCCAGCTTGGGGTAGTCGCGGCTGGGTTTGGCCATCGACCCGCACCGTCCAGTTGGTGCCAGCATTGGCAACGTAGAGGTCGCCCGGTTGCACTGGTCCGCTGTAGGACCGCAACGAGGTGGTCAGCGGCAGCGCCAGTACAGAATCCGCCGGGGCAACGCCCGCCGGTGTGGCGGCAAGCGCCCCCGGAGGCAAGATGCTCACCGTTGGGACCGAGGCAAGGTTGTTGTACACGGTCACGCCAGGGCGGACTTCGACGCGGACAAGATCGAGCTGCTCGGCGAGCCTGCTCGTTATCAGTGGATCCACGGGACGTTCGATCGTCGATGACGGTTTCGGGGCGTTTGCTTCGACGACGATCACGTAGCGCACGCCGTATGGCGCCAGTCGCTGCCCGAGACGGTTCGAAGCGCCGGCGAGAGTGTCTTCGAAAACGTCGCGCAGCTCGAGGACGGGTTCGCTCGGACTGCCCACAGCAAGATCCAAGATGCTGGGGGTGCGGGCTTGGGTGATGGCAAAGGTCACGTCGTCGTCGTAGCGCCAGCCCTCGACCGGCATCACGTCGGCGTCGCCGATCCAGAGCACACGGTCATGGTCCGGGGCCCGAGCACGATCATCGAAGAGTGTCGCCCGGCTGTCGTAGCCCCCGTCGGCCACCTGCCAGCGGCCGTCGAGCGCCCCGCCGAGCCCAGCACCAGCCGACGCAACGACCGCGATACCGGCAACGAACGGCACCGCTTGGCGCCAACCGAATCGATAGCGACGAAGGTCTCGCTGAAACGCCGTCGCCGCCATCCCCGCAGCGAACGCCAAGCTGACAGCCGCCGGGGCCAACAGCACATGCGGGTCACCCACTGCAACACCGAGCTCGCCTTGGTCGACCAGCCACGTCAGCGCAACGCAGCCCACGATCACGACCCAAGATCGCGTCGCCCACGCAAGCCGCCGACCGAATCCCAGAAGCAGCGACAACGCTGGCAGCACGAGCAGCGCCCATCCAAGCGCGGTTGCGCCGTGAGGCCCGGTAGCGAGTCGGAACAGGTCCGCGACCGCAAGCTCCCGGGGCGCTATCTGACGAGTGCCGCCGATAAGAGACCAGTCGGCGTCACCCGTGACGAGGCCGAGCGACGCAGGCATGAGAAGCGCAAATCCGGCTGCACCGGCCGCGACCGTGACCAGAATGAGTCGACCGAGGCCAACAACTCGTCGGGTCGCAAGGCCGCCGATGATCCACCCCACCGCCAATAGACCAATGCTCGCCCCGACTAGCGGCTCTATCAGCGAGGCGAGCGCGAGGAATAGCGCAAGGGTCAACGTGTCTGCGCCGCGTCGAGCCAGCGTGGCGTCCTCGTCGCCGAAGGGCGCGAGACCAGCAGCAATCGCAAGCCGCTTGGCGATCCACGGCATCGAGCCGTACGCGACAAGGCCTGACCAGCTTCCGGCGTGCAATGCGTTGTATGGCAGCGGCGCAGCGACGTACACGATCAACGCGACGAGCTGAGCGGGGGTCGACCGGAACGGCGTGAGCAGGCGATAGGCACCCACGGCGCCTAGACCCAGCATGCCGACCGTGACGAGCAACCGCAGCAGGTCCATCTGGCCGAAGAGCCCAATGCCAGCAAACCACAGAATCACGTGTAGCAGCGTCGACGGCGCCTCGGCCCCGACACCCACGCTGCGCCACGTGCTACCCCACTCGGTCAGCAACGGCCGAGGACCGTCAGGAAAGCCAGGAAACTCGTTAAATACCGGCACGCCACTTCGGATCAGCGTGCGGCTTCCGAACACCAGCACAACGGCTACACCGAGCCACACTAATACCGAAGCCTGGAACCAACGACGCCGTTCGGCTACGCCCGCCGCTGCGACCGGATCGTTGGAGCTGCTGGCCAGTTCGGTCCGCCGATCGGCGCGACCTTTGCGCCACGCTTCCAGACCCTCGAAACCTGGCATTTGCAACGCTCGAACCTCGGCATCACCGACCTGACGAATCTTGGCAAGATGGCGGCGGCGTTTGCGGATCTGTGGCAAGCGTCGCAGATTCCAGGTCCAGGCGCCGACGATGTCGCCCACACCTGCGATGCGCCCTTGGAACAGGGCAATCACTGCGTTGACAAGCGATGCAATCAGGGCCTGAGGGACAACCCGCAGAGTGTGCCACAGGCCGTAGTTCGACAGCATCGAGCGAATGCGATGACGGCGAGCAAAGCGATCGCGGTCAGTGCCGACGATGCGAGTCGAGAGGTCCTCGCGATGTCGTGCGGTCGCTGCTGGATTGACCAGCACCCGCGCCCCGAGTGCGTGCGCCCGCCAGCAGAGGTCGAGGTCTTCGCCTTGGACCAACATGGCCTCGTCGAAACCGCCGAGGGCTTGGAACAGGTCGGTGCGCAGCAGCGTGACCGCGCCCGGTACTGCAAACACGTCGCGGACTGCGTCGTGCTGCTCTTGGTCGTACTCGCCTGGTTCGGCCAAGTCGCTGACCAACCCGGTCTTATCGGCTCCAAACCCAACATGCAAGATTCGATTCGGGTCATCCCAGTCGAGGAGTTTGGGGCCAACCACGCCTGCGTTCGACCGCACCGTTTCCTCGACAAGACGCCGAATGCAGTTCGGTGCGAGCGCAACATCGTCGTGGCAGACCAGCAGGTACGGACCGAGGCCCGGATGCTCCAAGATCGTGTTGGCGTTCTTTGCATAACCCTGATTGGCCAGCAATGGCACAACTGTTGCTTCGGGGATGACTGCATGCACTTGTTCGGCAACCGGGTCCTGGCTGGCTGCATCGACCACAACAACATCGAGCGAGGGGTAATCCTGTGCCAACAGCGAGCGAAGCACTTCGTCGAACCAGGCGCCCGGGTTGTGGGCCACGACACACACGGTGACCAGCGGGTAGACGGCTGCGGGCGCGTCCGATCCATCGCCGGGAACCGCCGTTTGGCGCGCTAGAGCTGGGGTGGAGGGATCAACCACAGATGCACGAGAGTACCCACCCAAGTTTGTCGGGATGGGTACCCCCTACAGAAGACCATCTACACTTGCATCAGTGGAAGCACCAGGTGACTTCAGTGTCGACGATTTCGTGACCGAATTGACCGAGATTGGCATCGGCGCAGTCATTTTGGGTCTGCGTCGAATCAATATCGAACGACGCAGAATCGCCGAAGAACGGCCCGAGCTAGCGCCGATGATCGACGGTGTGCTGGAACAGGTCGAGGCAATGGCTGCGCCGCTGTCGGCTGTCGCGGGTGCCGTGGTTGCCGGCATTGGCGATGCGATCGATGGCGAACGAGGCGAACAGCTCGCCCAGGCGGGTCAGACCATTGCCGACATGGGCCCCGAGCTCCTGCGGTTGTCGGGTCTCACGAAGCGATCGTGACAAGTCCCACCGCGGCCACCGCCGTTTGTGTGATTTGTGGCGGCGTTGGTGCCGCCCGGTTCCTGCGCGGCCTACTCCAGGTGGTCGACCCGGCACAGATCACCGCGGTCGTGAACACTGCCGACGACATGCGGCTTCACGGACTCGCCATTAGTCCAGACCTCGACACCTGCACCTACACCCTGGCCGAGGTCATCAATCCCGAGACCGGCTGGGGCCTCGTCGGCGAGACCTGGCAGGCCAAGGCGACCCTTGATCGCTACGGCGGCCAGACATGGTTTGGACTAGGCGACCGAGACCTAGGCACGCATCTGTACCGCACCCAACGCCTCGACGAGGGCGCCACCTTGGCCGAGGTCACCCAGGAGATCACTCGTGCGTGGGATCTCGGCCTCACGATCATGCCCATGAGCAACGACCCGGTGCGCACTCGCGTCACGATCGAAACCGGTGAGACAATCGACTTTCAGCGCTACTTCGTTGAGCGACGCCACGCCGACGTGGTGACCAGCGTCGCGTTCGTCGGCGCAGCCGTGGCCACGCCCACCCCAGGGTTGCTCGATGCAATCAACGACGCATCGTGTGTCGTGATTGCTCCCAGCAACCCGTTTGTGTCGATCGATCCTGTTCTGTCGGTGCCGGGGGTACGAGCTGCCTTGCTCGCCCGGCGCGACCGCAACGTTGCCATTTCACCGATCGTGGGCGGCGGTGCCGTCAAAGGCCCAGCCGCCGACCTGATGCGCTCCTTTGGCCACGACGTCTCGGCCACAGGCGTTGCCGGTATCTATGCGCCGCTGGCCCGACATCTCGTCATCGACAACACAGACCGCGACCTTGCCAGCGCAGTTGCTGATGCGGGCATGACTGCCCACGTGACCAACACGATGATGACGTCGATCGACATCACAGCTTCGCTGGCTGCGTTCGCGCTTGCGGCCGTCTCAGCCCCTCTCGCCAGCCCTACTCCCCCGCCACCAAGGAACCCCGATAATGCGTCTTGAGATTTTTCCTGTCGAAGGCCTGCCCGAGATCGGCCGCGGCGACGACCTCGCCGCCATGATCTGCGATGCCGTCGAACTACAGGACAACGACGTGGTCATGGTCACCCAGAAAGTCGTATCCAAGGCCGAGGGCGCCATGGTCGACATCGACCCGAGTGATCCTTTGAGTCATAAGCCGATCGTCGAACGCGAGTCGGTGCGCATCTTGCGGCGTCGTGGCGAACTCATCATCAGCGAGACCAAACACGGGTTCGTTTGTGCCAACGCTGGCATCGACCTGTCCAACGTCGCTCGCGGCACCGCAGCGTTACTTCCCGAAGACAGCGACCGGTCGGCCCGACGCATCCGCGATGCAATACGGGGTCGCTACAACGTGAACGTCGGTGTCATTATCAGCGACACGTTCGGCCGCCCGTGGCGCCGCGGCGTCACCGATGTTGCTATCGGATGCGCTGGCGTCAAAGCCATCCTCGACCTGCGAGGAACCAACGATGCGCTCGGGCGCCCGCTTGCGGTCACCGAAGTCGCTCTGGTCGACGAACTGGCCTGTGCGGCTGAGCTGGCGATGGGCAAGAGCACCGGTGTGCCAGTAGCGGTGATTCGGGGCGGCCCCGACGACTGGTTCGGTGAGTCTTCGGTGCAACAAGACATCGTGCGCGATGCAGCCGACGACCTGTTTCGCTAATCTGTGAGCGTGACCAGCAGCGCACTGCCCAAAGAAACTCAGAGTTCAGAACGGATTCTTGTCATCGTGAGCGGCTACTTCGGGCCCTTACATGTGGGCCATCTTGACATGATCGAGGCCGGTGCCGACGCTGGCGATGAGCTGATGGTGATTGTCAACAACAACGCCCAGCAGATCCGCAAAAAGGGCAAGGTCATCATGGACGAAGCAGATCGGCTCCGTATCGTGCGAGCGCTTCGGGCCGTCGACCATGCCATGATCGCTGTCGACGAAGACGGCACGGTATGTGCGTCGCTCGACACGATTGCAGATCAGTTCGTCGCGTACCAGCTGGTGTTCGGCAACGGCGGCGACGACCGCCGCAACAACGACGAAGTGCCCGAGACCGAGGTCTGCACCCGCCGCAACATCGAGATGGTCTTTGGCATGGGCGGCCTGGACAAGGCTGATTCCAGCACCCGCCTCATCGCCGAGCTCGACCTCTAGCCCGTGTGCACATCGGGGTCTGACCCCGGCGGTGCACGCGTGCACATCGGGGTCTGACCCCGGCGGTGCACGCAGCAGGGACGAAACGTGCCTGCTATGAGTTACTCGGCTTCGGCCTCAGCGTCAGCATCGCTGTCGGTGTCAGTGTCGGTGTCAGTGTCGGTGTCGTCGCCGCCGTCGACGCCGCTGTCAACCGGGTTGAGCTGCGTCGGGTTGTAATCAAGCTGAGCGCTGACGTTGTTCAACGTGTTGAAACGTTCGGCCGACGGAATCGGGATGTCGGCAAGATCGGTGTCTTCGCTGACATAGGCGAACACGTAAACCTCGCGATCGTGTTCGAAGTTGACGAGCCCGAAGTCTTCGGTGATGACCTCGGGGTCAGGACGATCGTCGGCTTGAGCCTGGAAGTCGAAGTCCCAGTGCAGCAACTTGATCTCGGCGGTACCGGTGCCGTCGGCGCACTCTTCGCCCGCAATCAGTTCTTCTCGAGGGTCATAGATGTTGTTGACCAGAATGCGTTCGGGCGTAATTTCGATGTTCATCTCGGTGATCCAGTGACGAAGCTGGGCGCTGTCGCCTGATGCGGCAGAAACGAATGGATGAATGTGCATGAGCCCGTCGCCGTGCGAGTGAATGCCCGTGTCAGACTGGGTTGATTGGAACGCAGGCAGGTACTTCTGGTCGCCCTCGCCCGGAGCGTTGCAGCTATACACGCCGTAAACCGCGTGCCAGTGGTCAAGGTTTTCCACCGGGCGGGCAAGTGCCTCGCGTTGTGACCGGGCAAAGCCGACGACCAGCAGGCCGACGATACAGATCGCTCCTACAAGTACGGGGAAACCCAACCGCGACGCGAATGAACGATCGCGTTGGCCAGCCGTTGCAGCTGCCTTTGCCACCTTGCGGGCCGCGTCAGACGATGGTGTGCGCACTACCGAAGACTCGGCTGCGCCCTTCGCATCGCTGGTCTGGCGCTTCGACGGCCGCGATGGGGTTGACCCACTTGCGACGTCGCCGTCTTTCTTTGCGCGTTTACCCTTTTCAGACCAACCGGTCGTGTCCTCAGCCATGGCAGTTCACGCTATCCGGTCTGCAATCCCCAGAGGTGGCAGGCCCGCGCTTATGGGAGATTTCGCAACCTAGCGTGCGGCACGCAGGTGCACCACATCACCGACTTGGTGGGTAGATGACACACCATTTTCTTCGATTTGTAATGCGCCATCGGCTGCAATGTCGGTCGCAATTCCAACGATCGAACGCCCTTGGAGCTCAAGTCGCACGTGTTGCCCGAGCGTCGAACACTGCGCCTTCCAGGCGTCTCGAAGCTCGGTGCGACTCATGTCGAGGTGACGCACGCCACGCTGCAAGATCGCAGCGGCCAGCTCGGCGCGGTCGATAGTTGTGCGGTCCGCGGTGTGAAGGTTGACCGCTGTCCCGCGCTCGCTCATCGTATTTGGCACATGATCTGGCCAGTTGGCGTTGATTCCAATTCCCACAACTACCGAGTTGTCGACCAACTGGGCCAGCACCCCAGCAACCTTCTTTTCTCGACCAGCGGCACCGAGCATCACGTCGTTGGGCCATTTCAGCGTGCACGACGATTGTGTCAGTTCGCCAATCGCCTGGCTTGCAGCCAACGCAATCGCGCCGACTGACCAGAAGCCATCAAGTGGCGTCACGCTACGCACCAACACCGACATCAACACGCCCGACGCAGCGGGAGCATCCCAGACCCGGTCGCGGCGGCCTTTCCCGGCCGTCTGGAGATCGGCGATGAGCACCTGTTCCGGGCCGCCATGGCGGGCGCGCTCGACCAGGTCGTCGTTGGTAGACCCGGTCTCTGAGACCCATTGCACCTGCGCCAAACGCGTGCCCGCCAAAGCCGCCTGTACAAAAGCTTGGTTCGTCCGTTCGGTTCCAGCCGACATATCTGGCAGGCTATTGGCGTGCTGAAAAAGGTCCTTATCGCAAACCGTGGCGAAATAGCTGTCCGTGTCATCCGCGCCTGTCGCGATCTAGGCGTCACGTCGGTGGCTGTCTATAGCGACCTCGACCGCAATTCGCTGCACGCGCGGCTCGCCGACGAGGCGTATTCACTCGGCGGTCAAACCGCAGCCGAGAGCTATCTCAATACCGAGGCCATCCTCGAAGTGCTGCGCCAGACCGGAGCCGACGGGTTGCATCCGGGCTACGGCTTCTTCAGCGAAAACGCCGACTTCGCCAAAGCCGTGACCGACATGGGCGTGATGTTCATCGGGCCCCAGCCCGAGGCGATCGAGATCATGGGCGACAAGCTGTCCGCCCGTGCAGCTGCCGAAAAGGTTGGCGTGCACGGCGTGCCCGGAAACACCGATCCGGTGACCTCGGTTGACCAAGTCACCTCGTTCGCTAACGAGCACGGCTGGCCCATTGCCATCAAGGCAGCCTTCGGTGGCGGCGGCCGCGGCATGAAGGTTGTCAACAACGGCGACGACGTCGGTGCTGCAATCGATGGCGCCCGTCGCGAAGCAGAGAACTATTTTGGGCGCGGCGAGTTATACCTCGAGCGCTACCTCAATCAACCCCGCCACGTCGAAGTCCAGGTTCTTGCCGACAGCCACGGCAACTGCGTGCACCTAGGCACGCGCGATTGTTCCGCCCAACGCCGCCATCAGAAACTCGTCGAGGAAGCGCCAGCTGCTGGTATTCCCGACGACATCATCGAGGCCATGGGCCAAGCGGCGGTGACGGTGGCCAAGGGCTGTGACTACGTCAATGCGGGCACCGTCGAGTTTCTCTACGAAGACGGCGGCTTCTGGTATTTGGAAATGAACACCCGGCTGCAGGTAGAGCACCCGGTCACCGAGATGGTCACCGGCGTCGATCTCGTCGAGTCCCAATTGCGGGTCGCGTCGGGCGAGGAACTCTGGTTCACCCAAGATGACGTTGAGATCGGCGGCCACGCCATCGAGATCCGCATCAACGCCGAGGACCCGGCCGAGGGCAAGTTTTTGCCAGCACCCGGAACGATCACCAAGCTGGTAGCGCCCGGTGGCTTCGGCACCCGGTTCGACACCGGCTACGAGTCAGGCGATGAGATCAGTCAATACTACGACAATCTCGTGGGCAAGCTCGTCTGTTGGGGCCATGATCGCAAGACCGCAATTGGTCGCACCTTGCGGGCGCTCGACGAACTCGTGGTCGACGGCATCGCCACAACCATCCCGGCCGACGTGGCGATCTTGAGCCACGCCGATTTCGTCGACAATGTGCACTCCACCAAGTGGGTCGAAGAGACACTCGACCTGAGCGGCGTGACTTCCGACGCCGGTGACACCACCGACGGCGAAGGCAACGAACGCGTCCGCCGAGACGTCCCCGTCGAGGTCGACGGCCGCCGCTACTCGGTATCGGTCTGGGTTCCCGAGAGCGCAGGAGCTGCGCCTGCAGCCGGACCGTCGCGTCGCACGTCTTCTTCGGCGAGCTCAGGCGGGGCCGGCAACGGCAAAGTGACCGTGCCGATGCAGGGAACGGTGGTCAAGATCAACGTCGAGGTCGGCCAGACCGTCGAGGCAGGCGACACCGTGCTGGTACTCGAAGCAATGAAGATGGAGAACAACATCGGCGCCGATATTGCTGGCACGATCACCGAGCTCAAGGTTGCCGTGGGCGACACCGTCGGCGGCGGCGACGTCGTCGTTGTGATCGACGCATCGTGATCGACTGCTAAAAAGTTACGTCACCTGGGGTCGCAACATCAGCGAGCTTCGACGACCACGCTTCCGGCAAGAAGGTCGAGCACGCCGCGGCTGTTCTTCATGAACGCGGCGCTGAAGTACACGAACACCATGGCGATCGGGAAGAACGCGCCTAGTAGCGAGATCGCTAGAGCGACGGGCAGCACCCGTGTAATGGCAAACGGCAACCGCAGGATGTGACCATCTTTGAGACTGACAAGTTTGATCTTGAGCAGGATCTTGCCCGGCGTTTGACCTCGCCACGCGACGAAGCCGACCTCGTAGACGACCACGAACAGCAACCAGGCAACGATGGCCCACCGTTCGAAGATGATCGTGCCATCTTCGAGCTGTTCCGACGTTGCTGCACCAAGCAACAACCAAATCGTCATCAAGATCAACCAGTCGATGAGCCGAGCCCCAATCCGCTGCCCAATAGAAGCCAACGGATCCCCAAGCCCATCGTCCTCGCCAACATCATTCATGTGACCGCACCATGGAACCCGGCCCCCGGGACCGTAGATGAAGAAAACTCAGACAGCGTTCCGGCGAGGAACGAGCCGAAACGCGAACCACCCCGAGCCCCCGGGACCGTAGATGAAGAAAACTCAGACAGCGTTTCGGCGAGGAACGAGCCGAAACGCGAACTACCCCTACTCGGCTGCATCGGTGATGAGCTCGGCCAGGGTGGGGTGCACGAGCAGGCTGTCGTAGACGTCGCGCACGGTCAGGCTCGCGGTCACGGCGAGCGACAGCACCGAGATCAGCTCGGCGGCGTGGCGGCCCACGATCGAGCCGCCTAGCACCTCGCCAGTCGCTGGGTCAGAAACGATCTTGATGAACCCGCGTGGGTCATCGTTGATCAGGGCTTTGGCCGATGTCGCGAACGGCACCTTGGTCACACGGATCTTTCGACCAACCGCAAATGCGTCGGCTTCGGCCAACCCAACATCGGCAATCTCGGGTTCGGTGAATATCGCCGACGCAGCTTTGTCGTAGTCGACTCGATTGTGACCGTGGGTGGCGCGACCCATGATCGTCTCGGCGATTTTGCGGCCCTGCATCGACGCTACCGACGACAACGGCAGCTTGCCGCTGAGGTCTCCAGCAGCGAAGATGTGTGGTACCGATGACCGGCAGTCTGCGTCGATGTCGACATAACCCCAGGTGCTCTCGACGCCGGCCTTGTCGAGCCCGAGCCCATCGCTGTTCGGGACAGATCCGATCGCCAAGAGTGCATGTGAACCAACGACGGTCCGACCGTCGTCGCAGTTGACCTTTATATTCGTGTCGGTCGCATCGATCGATATAGCTCGGGCTCCCTTGAGTAGTTTGACGCCGCGCTCGATGAAGTTCTCTTCGAGGACCGCTGCGACCTCGGCATCTTTGCCGGGGAGTACTTGCTGACGGCTCACGATGAGGGTCACATCGGACCCAAATGAGTTGAACATATGGACGAATTCCACACCGGTCACACCAGAACCGATCACCACAAGGTGCTCAGGAATCTCTGGCGGCGGGTACGCGTCGCGCGTCGAGAGAATGCGTTGCTCGTCGATCTCGCACCAGTCCGGGATTCGAGGCCGGCTGCCAGTGCTCAGTACGATCACGTCGGCCTCAAACCGCTCTTCGGTGCCGTCGGCCAGCGTAGCCACAACCTCGTTTGGTCCTGCGAGCGAGCCCCGGCCATAGACAATGCGAACGCCCTGTGATCCCAGCAGGCTCGTCGAAGAGTCACGCAGTCGGTTCTGGATGCCGCTCAGGCGTTGGCGTAGCGCGGATGGGTCGATGTGGGGATCGACGTCTTCGAGCCCCATGCCCTTGCTCCGGCGTAAGAACGCCATCGCGCCGCCGGTCGCGATCATGGCCTTTGAGGGCACGCAGTCGAGCAGGTGGGCGGCTCCGCCGATGATCTGATCTTCGATCATGACGACCTCGGCACCGAAGCGGGCTGCATAGGTCGCGCAACTGTTCCCAGCGGGGCCACCACCGATGATTACAAGCTTGGTCACGCGTGCGAGGGTAGCGCCCTTCGAAGTCCGGCCGTGTCGATAGCTACCCCGGCGACGATGCGACCGTCCTCGACCAGAAACCGCCCGATTGTTTCACGCAAGAGCGCGTCGCTCGTTGCGCCCGATGCAGGACCGAAGTGGATGTCGTTGCCAGCCAGGGTGACGGTGACCGCATCGAACCCCAGGTACCGGGGGTCGACTTCGTAGTGCGCTTTGTAGAAGGCCTCTTTGGCGGCGAAGATCGTGGCCACTCGGATACGGCGATCGTGGTCGTCGAGTGCATCGAGCCCCTCGGCTTCGGTGTCGACCAAGATGCGACGCTCGATCGACGGTTTCATCCGGCCATACTCTTCGGCATCGAGCCCAATCGCAATGTCTTCGGCCGATGCGATTGCGGCGCAGAACCCTTTTGTGTGGCTGATCGATCCTGCCATGCCCACGGGCCAAAGCGGAGCTCCTCCGTGTCGGCGCGGGATCGAGGCGTCGACACCCAGCGATGCGAGCGCGAAACGTGCACAAGCTCGTGCGGTTGCGAACTCGGCTTTGCGAGAATCGGCCATGGGAGCCGTTTCGCTGGCCTCGTCGCTACGCAGCTCGGCAATCCAGGTTGGCGATGACGGGCTGACGAAAGCTCGCACCACGCGAGGCGCAAAGAGCGCTTCGATCGCGTGGTGTTGCTCGGGACGAGTCATTGCTCGTCGAGTCTGTCGTGGCGAGGCACAGCCTCAAGGTACATCGCTCGTGAGGATGTGCCCGAAGGCGCGGCGGATCAATCCTCTTCGAGCGCACTGATCGGCACGCAGACCACACCGGTATTGGTCGAACGACACACACCGCGGACGGGGCGGGGCGCAACGGACTCGACATAACCGTCGATGTCGACATTGGCGAACAGGCCAAGCGCGGCCTTGGCCTGAAGTCCTTCGACCCGAGCGCGAGCTTCCTCGGCCAGGTCTGCAGTTGGCGCAATGACCTCGAACTTGGGGTCGGCCAGATCGGTGCCTTCGGCACTGCGAGTTACGAGAAAGACGCCACTTGCGAGCGCGTCGCCCCCACCTGTGCCGCCGACCGTGCTGGTGTCTGTGCCGGGCGCAATGCCGGTTCCAGCCTCCGGTGTCCAGTCAGCCGGTGGTACGAAGTCGCCGTTTGTCGCAGCCGAAGCAGGACTTGCTGGCTGGCTTTGCGTCGTCGCTGCTGGCGTTGCCGACTCGCTCGCAGTCTCAGGCGTTGGTGCAGGTGTCGGCGCAGGCTCGCTGGAGCTTGGGGCGACTGGCTCACCAGGTGGAACACCGGTTCCGGCTTCGGGTGTCCAACCCTCGGGTGGCACGTAGCCCGCGCCGGCGGTTGCAGGCGCCGCCTCGATCGTCGATTCTGCTTCTGGGCTCGCAGATGCCGAGCGTGGTTCCGGGGCAATGCCGGTGCCCGGTGTGGGTTCCCAGCCCGGAGGCGGAGCGAATCCTTCGGCGCTCGGAGCAATCGGGGCGGTGTCAGAGTCAGCCATCGCGTCTGAGGCCGCAGCGTCCGCAAGCGCAGAGTCTGGGCTTGTGCCCGGAGCTACTCCGGTGCCCGGTTCGGGCACCCAACCTTCAGGTGGCACAAACGCACCATCGGGATCCTCGGCCTGGTTCTCGTCGTCGCTCGTGGCATCGTCGGCTTCGATCGGATCAACACCCGGCGCAATGCCGGTACCGGGTTCGGGTTCCCAGCCCGGAGGAGGAGTGAAGCCCACGATTTCGCCGGCGTCGTCCGCAACCGGGTCGGGGGTCGCCACCGCAACGACAGCAGCACCGGTTGGCTGCGGTGGGCCCGCACCAATGCCATTGCCGACCGTCGTGAACGTGCCAGGAAGGTGGGTCGAAAGCCCGCCGCCTTCGCCGAATACGCCCGCATTGATCACGAGCATCAGTCGCCGGCCGGTCACTCTCTTGGTGCCGTTGCTGCCCACGATTTCGACCGTCGACTTGTCGATGCGTGCCGACGCGCCTGCGCCGTCGAGCACATTGATCGCCGTCACGGTGCCCACCGACGTGTCGGCCGAGGCGTTGAGCCAACGGCTCATCGAGGTCTGGGAGTAGGCGCGAGTCCAGGTCGTCCAATCGTGACCGCCCTCGTCGTAGGGGTCAGGACCGGCCACGGTGTACGGCACGTTGTTCGAAAAGACGTAGTCGGCGGTTTCGGTGTAGCCGCCATTGGTTGCTGAGTAGTAGGCACGGATTGGACCGTTTGCATCGATGATTTCGACGCCGGACGTCGACGAGACTGCGGCGAGCCACTTCTGATCCCATGCGCTGTCCTGGGCGTCATAGCCAATGTAGTTTTGATCAACGGTCGAGCCGCTGATGTCGTACTCCTGGGCCCATTCGGTCGAGTTACGGCGATGAAGGGTGATCTCGTGGGCGTAAGTACGAGCTGCGATTGCCTGAGCCATCAACGCTTCGAGCGGCCAGGCAGCAGGCATCTCGGCAATGCCAGCCACGTAGTCTTCGAGTGCAAGCACCTCGACGACACGAACCTTGCCGTTCTTTACCGTCAGCTGGAACTTGCCCCACAGGTAGCGGTGGCCGTTGTTCGAAAGTTTGACCGGCTGAGGGAACGAGACGTAGACCGGGTCAGAGCGTGACGCTGTCGTCCATGCGCTGCCTATCTGTAGGCCGCCGTCGTGGGCCGACACCATGATTGTTCCCGAGGCGAGTGCGTTGACCGCTACGCCGCCGCGTTCGAAGACCATCGAGCCTTCGGAGCTCATTTCAACCCGCTCGGCGTCGCCGACGTGTACTCGAATCCGGTCCAAGGTGGGTATTGGACTCACGATCGTGTTCGGGTAGTAGTGATTCAGGATCTCAACGTGATTCAGGCCGTTGTTGGCTGCGTTGCGAGCACCGTTTTGGCTCATGCCCACACCGTGGCCCCACCCAGCTCCCTCGAAGACGAACTGGGCCGCCCCTTGCGCCGAGGCAGGCGCTGCAACAAGGCCACTTGTCGCAAGCATTGACAGCGACACGAGCACGGCTAAGACCACCGAAGATCGGCGGGTGCTGGGTTGAGTTGTAAAACGAACTTTTTGCATCGGTTCTCACGCGAGAACACCTACTCCACCCGCCAGGCCTCGTCAGACTAGCACGATGATTGTGGCTTGTGTACACCGTTGAGGCCAATGTGCACACTGTCACACATTGGCAAGGTGACCGTTGCCTCTTCCGGGGGCACGACCGTCGACCCGATCGTTGCGCTGGAAACCCGTTGCTGCACAAACGATGGCTGTTACCGCACCACGCCCGCGCAGAGTCCGTCAAGTTCGACCACTTCGATGCGCTCACGATTGGCGAAGGTCACCTCGTTGCGAGGATCGACCAAGAGCTTGAACTCGCGAAACGATATTTCGGCCGCATCGAATGTCAACAATCGGCCAATTAATGTGTCGCCATAGCCAAGCACCAGCTTGATCGCCTCGAGCGCCTGGATCGAGCCCACTATCCCCGGCAGCACGCCAAGGACACCGGCTTCGGCGCAACTCGGAGCCAACTCAGGTGGTGGCGGTTCCGGCAACATGTCGCGATAGGTCGGTCCGTTGCGAGGATCGAACACCGTGATTTGGCCTTCGAAACGAAAGATCGAGCCGTGCACGACCGGGAGACCCTGCTTGACCGATGCATCGTTGAGCATGTAGCGCACCGGGAAGTTATCGGTTCCGTCGACGATGACGTCGTAGCCAGAGATGATGTTCTCGATGTTGCTGGCATCGAGTCGCACGTCGTGAGTCACTACCGAAATGTCGGGGTTCAGTGCGGTCAGGGTCTTCTTCGCTGAATCAACCTTGCGGTCGCCAATGCGGTCCACGTTGTGCAGAATCTGGCGTTGCAGGTTTGACGCGTCGACGACGTCCATGTCGACTATGCCGAGCGTGCCGATCCCGGCCGCTGCCAGATACAACGCAGCGGGCGAACCGAGACCACCGGCACCGAGGCACAACACCCGAGCGCCCAGCAGCTTGAGCTGCCCACGTTGACCGACCTCGGGAAGCATGAGATGACGCGCATATCGATTGCGCTGGTCCGCAGTCAACGTCAGCGGCACGTGCCAGTCTCGGCCCTCGTCTTTCCATTTGTTGAAGCCGCCGTCCATCGACACCACGTTGGTGTAGCCAAGCTCGGCCAGCGTCTTGGCCGCGAAGGCTGACCGCACGCCACCCGCACACATCACGACAATGGCTGAATCCTTATCGCGGATGCGACTCTCGATTCCGGACTCGAGTTGGCCGCGGGCGATGTGTATCGACTCGGGGATTGCGCCCTGGTCGTGCTCGCCGGGTTCGCGCACATCGACCAATATGGCGCCAGCATCGACCATCTCACTGCCCTGCGCCGTGTCGACTTCGACGATCTGTTCTCTGGTGGCCTGAAGAAGCTCGCGAAACGTTGCCATGACAAAACCGTACCCAGAGACCCAACGTGATCGGCCGGGGGCGCTAGGTCGACGAATCCAACCCGCCGACCATGAGCGGCAGCACCTCGCTGATTGAACCCCGCACGATTACCGAGGCCAAATCATCGAAACCCGTTGGCTCGGCATTGACGATAACGATCTCGGCACCGAAATTCTTGGCGATGGGCACCATGTTGGCCACCGGGAACACCCCCAGGCTGGTGCCGATACAGACCAGGAGATCACACTCTTGGGCCGCAACCTGAGCCCGTTCGAGCGCCTCGACCTCGAGCGACTGACCAAAGGAAATGGTGGCAGACTTCAAGATTCCGCCACACGATTTGCAGGCGGGGTCCTCTTCGCCGCCAAGCACGCGATCGAGCGCCTTCTGCATTGGTGCACCATCGCCGCAATCCAAGCACTTGACCCGTCGAGTCGTGCCGTGGACCTCGACGACCAGCGCACTGTCGGAACCCGCAGCCTGGTGCAGACCGTCGACGTTTTGTGTCACCAACGTGTGCAGCTTTGATCGACGCTCGAGAGCCAACAATGCGCGATGCCCATCGTTAGGGTCGACCTCGGCCCAGATCTGCCTCTTGGCCAGCCGCTGCCAGTTGGCTTTGCGATGTTCGGGGTCATTTACATAGGTGTCGATATGCGACTTCTTCTCGGCCTCGGGGTTCTTGGTCCAAACACCCTGGGGCCCGCGAAAGTCAGGAATGCCTGAGTCGGTCGAGATCCCGGCACCGGTAAGAACAGCGACCGTCGAGGCCTGATCGATCAATTGTTGGGCCGCCATGGCCGCGTCGTTCACAGAGAGATCCACCCGTGCAAGTTACCCGCCGTTGCCTCGTTGAACCCAACGAGAGCGCCGGTAACGAAGAATAGCTTGACAATACATGAAAAGTAATGAAATATAACTACACGGCTTCCCGCCCTGTGAACCTCGACCCTTCTTGGAACGGATTAGCCCTATGACGCTCGCCACCCCCGGACCCACCACGGCACCCAACGCAACGCACACCCCGGCTCAACCCGCCGCACCTTCCGCCGGCCCCAGCCATTCAGACGGCTTCGCAGCGCCGTTGCTCGAGCGACTCGGCGTGCTCCCCTGGCTCGATCCCGAACGCGACGACCAGAGTCACGACCCCAGGTCGGCCTACGTCGAAACGTTCTGGTTGCCGATTATCGGACCGAGCACAACCCTGTTGTTGCGGAGACTCGCCGACGAGTTCGACGCCGAGCCCCAGGGCTTCGAGATCGAATGCAGCGACCTCAGTCGCGAGATCGGGCTCGGCCACCGGCTCGATCGTCGGAGCTCGTTCAGCCGGACCCTCGAACGGTGCGCCAAGTTCAACCTGGTTCGACTTGAGGGCGAAGTGTTGCTGGTCCGGCGCCGAATTCCGTCACTGAGCTACCGCCAGACAAGCCGCTTGAGCGAACGGTTGCAGGCGCTTCATGCCAGCTGGACGCTTGAGCCAGCCGACGACGGCGCCCACCGTCGAACCGAACTGGTGCGGGCCGCCCACCTGGCCCGCACCTTGCTCGCAATGGGCGAGTCAACCCACGAAGCCGAAAAACAGCTGCACCAATGGCACTTCCATCCCAGCATCGCATGGCACGCGGTCCAGTGGGCTCAGACGGATCCGGATCAACTGCCTTAGCAGTCTGAGCCCACAAGGTTTGCCTGCGTCGACGGCCAAGGATCGGGAAGCCCTCGGCCCGTCGGCGCAGGCCCTCACAAAACGACCGGAACCAGCGCGTGTATGCAGCCCCATAGGCAGGGCTCTGCCGGTAACCGCTATTCGAGTGCGGTGAAGTTCGAAATAAGCGACAGCAGGGTCCGCACGCCATAACCGGTGCCGCCCTTGGGGCCGGTCTCTTGCACCGAATCAGCAAACGCCGGGCCAGCAATGTCGAGATGTGCCCACGCGATCCCATCGGCAACGAACTCTTGCAAGAACAGCGCTGCGGTGATCGAACCGGCGTAGGGGCCGCCGATGTTCTTCATGTCGGCAATCGGCGAGTCGAGTAGTTTGCGGTAGCGGCCAGGTAGCGGAAGCCGCCACGTGAGTTCGTCGGCGCTTTCGGCCGCAGCCTCGACCTGGGCTGCGAAGTTGTCGTTGTTGGACATCAGCGCGGAGTAGTCACGACCCAGGCTGACCATTGCTGCACCCGTAAGTGTCGCAAGGTCGATGATCGCGTCGGGCTTGGCTTCGCTAGCCAATGAGAGCCCATCGGCCAAGATCAAGCGACCTTCAGCGTCGGTGTTGAGAATTTCGACCGTCTTGCCGTTGCGCATTTTGAGCACATCGCCCATGCGCGTGGCATCGCCGCCCAACATGTTGTCGGTCATTGGCACCCAGGCCTTGACGTTCACGCCAGGCTTGAGCGAGGGCAGTGCAGACATAGCTGCGATCACCGCACCGCCACCACCCATGTCGCACTTCATGGTCGCCATGCCAGCCGACGACTTGATCGAGAGACCACCGGAATCAAACGTGATTCCTTTGCCCACAAGTGCAATCGTGGGCGCGCCCTTCTTGGCGCTCTTGTAGCTGAGCTCGACGAGACGAGGCGGCAAGTCACTACCCCGGTTTACGCCGAGCAGACCGCCGAGCTTAGCCTTCTTGATTTCGGCCATACCCAGCACTTTGATGCTAAGCCCGGGTTGGCGGGCAATGCGCTTGGCTTCGTTCGCGAAACGCTCCGGTGTGAGACTCCCGCCGGGTTCGTTGACGAGATCGCGAGCGAAGTTCACTGCCTCGGCGACGGCCCGACCCGTATCGACCGAGGCATGGGCCTTCTTGCTGGTTGTGCCGACGAGCGAGACAGTCTTGAGCGTTGCCTTTGGCGATTCGCTCTTGAACTCGTTGTAGCAATAGGCCCCCAGCATGATGCCTTCGGACAGCGCCTCGATCTCGGTCACCGCAGTCACCGCCATCGATGCGGCTTTGACTCGGCTCACCGCGCGAGCGAAAGTTGCGCCGACCCGGCGCCATGCGGCGCTGTCAACGTCGTCGCCGTCGCCCATACCGACCAGACAACGCACTGAACCGTCGACAGTCACCATGGCACTCTCGCCGAGAGCACCCTTGAAACCTTGGGCAAAGATCTGGCTCCATGGCAGGGACCCGTCTTCGTTCTTCACCTGTTCGGTGGTGAGGGGTAGCCCATCTATTTCGGACGTGGCGGGGGCTTTGCGAGCAAGGCGAATGGCAGGCATTGGTGACATAGATGTGACCCTAACCGGTGCGGAATTCCTTGCGCACGCTTACCGGGCACCTCAGGCCGTCTCGCCATCGGGGAGGTGTTGCTGCAGCGTCACCGTCTCGGCGAACAGATCACCAGCAGCCTCGACTCGGTCGAGAACCGCAGCGGCATCGAAACTCAAGGGTTCGCCCGCTGCGCCTGCGGCGACTTCGTCCCACGACACCGGTGTCGAGACTGTCGGGGTGGGCTTCGCTCGCAGCGAATACGGCGCGATCGTGGTCTTGTGTCTGCTGTTCTGGCTCCAGTCGATCAAGACTTTGCCAATTCGATTCGACGCCCCCATCGTGGTTGTAATCTGCGCCGGGCGCTCACGCTCCAAGAGTTGACCTGTTGCCTTGGCAAATGCGCTCGCGTGCGCGTGGCTGTGAGGGGTGTTCAACGGCACATACAACTGCAGGCCCTTGGATCCTGAGGTCTTCGGCCACGCCCGAAGATCGACCGCATCGAGCACCTCGATTAGCGACTGCGCGATCTGGCAACACTCGGCCATGCCGGTTCCTTCACCGGGATCCAGGTCATACACCAGCATCGTTGGCGCATCGATATCGGCGCTCCGGGCCATGGGCGCGTGGATCTCAAGCGCAGCCAGGTTGGCTGCCCACGCAATCGACGCGATCTCGTCGAGTTGGCAGTAGTCGATCACGCCATCGCTCTCCCCCGGACCACGGACCGCGTTAAGCCACTCGGGCCGCCAGGCAGGACAGCGTTTGTTGTAAAAAGACTCGCCATCGATTCCGTCGGGGAAACGCCGCATTGTGATGCCACGATCGCCGATGTGATCCAACAAAACCGGCGCAATCCGCACGTAGTAATCGATCACGCTCGCCTTGCTGAACCCAGGCTCGGGGTACAGCACTTTCTCAAGATTGGTCAGTTTGAGGGTGCGGCCGTCAACTTCGACCGTGAGTTCGCTCCGGGCCATAGCAGTGGGGCAATCAGCTCGCGCAGCTACTGACCAATGCCTAGAACGTCGATGCGGCTCGACGGCATCAACTTGCCTTCTTCTTGGCGGTCGCCTTCTTGGCAGTTGCTTTCTTCGAAGCCTTCTTCTTGGCTGCTGGCTTTTCTTTCTCGGCCGTTGGATGGCGACCTCGGGCTTCTTTGGCCGCAGCCACGCTGGCTTCGAGTGCCGCCATGAGGTCCACGACCTGAGCCGACGCTTCGGGAGCAGCTTCCTCGGCGACCAGAATCTCTTCGCCGTCAGACTTCTTCTGGATAAGCTCGAGTACGCGCTCGCGATAACCGTCGGTGTACTTCTCAGGCTCGTAGTCGGCCTCGAGCGCACCGATAAGCGTCTCGGCCATGGCGATCTCGGCGTCGGATATCTCGATGTCGGCAATTTTGTCGAGACCTTCAATGCCTTCGATCGCATTGATCTCGTCGGCGTATACCAAGGTCGAGAGCACAAGTGCGCCCTCGGTTGGACGGATAACCGCCAAATACTCTTTTTGCCGCATGACAATGCGAGCAACCGCAACCTTGCCCGCCTGGTCGAGTGCGGTCAGCAAGACCTTGTAGGCCTTTGCCGCAAGCTCGTCTGGTTCTAAGTAATAGGCGTTGTCATAGGCAAGTGGATCTACTTCGGCCAGATCGACGAACTCAACGATGTCGATACTGCGAGATGCGTCGGGGTCGAGCGAACGTAGTTCTTCGTCGCTGACCGTGACGTAATTGCCGCTGGTGATCTCATAGCCACGAACAAGCTCGTCATTTGGCACCTCTTCGCCGTCGAGTGCGGAAACCCATTTGCGTTTGATGCGGCTTCCCGTGCGTTGATCGAGCTGGTTGAACCGCACCGACTTTCGGGACACTGCGCTGTACAGGCGCACGGGCACCGTGATCAGCCCAAAACTGATCGCACCACTCCATATTGCTCGGGGCATTGCGGTTCCTCGTCCCTGTTGTCCGTGGTCGATGTTGCTGCTGTCTGCTTCTGTCTACTTCGCAGTATGGCGGCGAATTAGCGATCCAACAAGATTCGGGCGACGACGTCTTGGCCGAATGCGGTAAGAATTGCGAGGTACATCAAACCGGTGGCGGCCATAACCGCCGCGTATTGACGCTCTTTGAGAGCGGCCCGAGTGACAAAGACCAACACGATGGTGGCGATGGTGCTGGCGGCCCAGAACCAGCCCAGCATGCCTCCGTAGCCGTCGTCGATCGACCCATTCAGCACCGACCACATGCCGGTCGGCAACATGAACACCACCACGTGAGGCACCCAGGCAAGCGCGGTGTAGCGAACCAGTTCTAGGATCGGCGCTCGCTCGAGACCCGGCTGCACCAGATACCAATGCCCCAAGAGCATGGCGTCGCTTATCACACCCAAGAACATGGCGCCCGCCAGGATTCGAAGAATCGAGAGCCATGCTGGACCCTCGGCATGTACGGCGCCGGCGACAATTGCGATCACTCCGAAGAACGGTGCCAGCAGGTCGAGCCAGGGACGAAACTCGGGAGCGTCGGCGTCGAATCGCTGCTCTTCTTTGTCGATACCAGTCATCTCGGCGACACGCTCGCTTCGGCGCTCGACGACACGCCGCTGGCCCTCGACGCCGGCACGGCGCCGCGACCACGACTCGCCAAGCGCAACTACCGAACCCGCAATAGCAGCCATGCCAGCTATCTCGCGTGGCCAATAGGGCCCTGAGGCAATGCCCGTGGCGATCGCCAGGCCAGCAATTGCGATGTAGGTGATACGCATCGTCCAGCCGTAGCCGAGGCCCACTTGACGGCGGCGCGTCGTCACCCACAGAAAGAAGAATCCACCGGTTGCCCACATGAGCAAAACCGAGGCGCCATGCACGTCGATCATCGAGTCACGCAGCCGCAGGCCAGAAGCACGAGGAAGAGCCTACGAGCCGCTTCGATCGGTGACCCTGCGGGCTCAGTATTTGTGCGGTCAGGGATCACCGAAATCGAGGTCGTGTATACATGGGTCCGCATGCAGACTCAGGCAACCGTCTTCCTCGACGCTCAGGGAATCACCTACCAACCCCAAGCCTACGAACATGACCCGAAGGCGTCTTCCTACGGCCTCGAAGCCGCAGAAAAGCTGGGCCTTGATCCCGGCGTTGTCTTTAAGACCCTGATGGCCCGCCTCGACGATCACCGAGGTGAACTGGTTGTTGCGGTGGTTCCGGTCACCGGCCAACTCGACCTCAAGGCGCTGGCCAAAGCAGCTGGATCCAAGCGAGCGCTCATGGCCCGGGTGCCCGATGCCGAGCGCTCGAGTGGCTATGTTGCCGGCGGCATCAGCCCGTTCGGGCAGAAAAGGGCGTGCCGGACATTTGTCGACGAGACCGCCGAACTGTGTGATGTGATGTACGTGAGCGGCGGGCAGCGGGGGTTCGACATCGGTGTCTCGCCGAGCGCACTGGTCGCCGCCCTCGACGCAACGCTCGCTGCGCTGGCAAACTGACCACGTGGAACGAGCGCTCATCGAAGGCCAGGCAGTACTCGTCGTGATCGACATCCAAGGCGGCGAGGCAGACAACAGCGCGTCGGGTATCCCGCTGATGCCGGGCTATGACCAAGCAATGGCCAATGCTCCTGGTCTCATCGCCAGGGCCCGCACCTGCGATGTGCCGATCGTGTTCTTTCAAGAAGCGCACCGTCGCAACTTGATCGACTTCGGTCGCGAGCTCGACGGGGCCGAAGGTATTCATCTGCTCGAAGGCGATGCTGGCACCGAGGTCTCGGCTGCAGTTGGCATGTGCGACGACGATTACTTCATCCGTAAGCGTCGCTACTCGTGCTTCTTCGGCACCGAGTTCGAGATCCTCCTCAAGGGGCTCGGGGCCGACACGCTCATCCTGATCGGCGGCCACACCGACGTGTGTGTGCACTACACGTTTGTCGATGCCCACCAGCACGACTATTTCTGTCGTGTTGTCGAAGATTGCGTGGCAGGTTCGTCGCTCGATGCACACAACGCTCCGCTCAACGCGATGGAATACCTACAAACCGGTGCCCGGCGCACAACCGCCGAAATCGTCGCCGCCTTCGACGGTCTCGCCACTGTCAAAGATGGGTGAGACCTGCGCCGCCCTGTCGCACGCACTGTTCGACGCTGCATGACGAAAGCGATCTCCCGGGCGCTCTGGGCACTCAGAGGTTTGGCAACCTAATGCTGGATCGGGGCTAGGTAGTGGTGGCGGCGGACTCCGCTTGGCGGGCGTGGTAGCTGCTGCGGGTCAGCGGCGATGACTCGACATGATCGATGCCCATACTTTCACCGATCACTTTGAGTTCGGTGAACTCGGCAGGTGTCCACCAGCGATGGATCGGCAGATGGTTGGTCGTCGGGCGCAGGTACTGACCAATCGTCACGATGTTGACGCCGATACCTGCAAGGTCGGCAAGCGTGCCAACGACCTCTTCGAACGTCTCGCCCATGCCGACGATGATCGACGACTTGGTGGTGAGACCAGCGGCCGAGGCCCGAGCCAGCACGGCGAGTGACCGGGCGTATCCGGCCGACGGCCGCACCGCCCGTTGCAACCGAGCGACCGATTCGATGTTGTGGTTCAGGACTTCGGGACGCGTCGCGAAGATCTCGTCGAGCGAAGCCGGATCACCCTTGCAGTCGCTGATCAACAGCTCGACCTTGCAGCCCGGGACCCGGTCTCGGATCGCGGCCACAGTGTTCGTAAAGCCGCTTGCGCCGCCGTCGGCCAGATCGTCGCGAGCCACTGTCGTGATGACCGCGTAGCTGAGCCCAAGCTTCTCGACCGCCTCGGCAACACGTCGCGGTTCGTCGCCATCGAGCGGCTCAGGCTTGCGGGTATCGACAAGACAGAAACCGCACGCTCGGGTGCAGCGCTCGCCGTTGATCATGAATGTTGCGGTGCCATCGGCCCAGCACTCGAAGATGTTTGGACAGCCTGCTTCTTCGCACACGGTGACCAGATCGAGGTCTCGCATCACACCTTTGAGTCGGGTGTAGTCGGGTCCCATGTTGGCTCTGACCCGCATCCACTCCGGCTTGGGTGCCGCAACGTCGAGGCTCGAATCGACGCCGGCATCGGCAAGCCGTCCCAGAAGACGTACCGGGGTGCCAGCGGGTTTTTCGGGGCGAGGCGTTTCGCCGGGACCTTCGCCGCGCGAGAACGCGCTGAGATCCTCGGGCACATGGCGCCACACAACATCGGCGCGGTCGACCTCGCCGGTATCCCATCGACCAGTCGCGTGCGCGGTGACGGCATCGACGACGTCTTTCATCGACACGTCGAGGCCTTCGGCGCGCAACGAAGTCACGGCCTTGTCAGCGATGCCGCAGGGCACGAGTCGGTCGAACCAGGCCGGATCGATGTCGACATTGAGCGCAAAGCCATGCAACGAGCGATTGCGTTTGACCCTGACGCCAATGGCGGCGATCTTGCGTTCGACGGGTGTTCCGGCATCGAGCCAGACTCCGGTGTAGCCGTCGAGTCGAGATGCGCCGGGGAGACCGAGTGCAGCGAGCGCAGCGATCAATAGATCTTCGATCGACGCAACGAAATTCGCAGTTTCAGCCAGGCCGCTGCGCCCGGGAACCGTAAGCACCGGGTACCCAACGAGTTGACCCGGTGCGTGCAGCGTGACGTCGCCGCCTCGGTCGACTTCGCGCACGATGGCCTTAACCGAGACTGGGTCGACGAGGATGTTCGCCGGGTCGCTGCTGCGACCGAGCGTGAAAACCGGTGGATGTTCGAGCAGTAACAGGTGATTGCGATCACCCGCCTGCAGCTGTTGTTGCAGCGAGTAGGCCTCGTCGTAATCGACCTTGCCAAGCCAGCGAACATGCAACGGCTCGCGCTCCACGGCCGCGACCGGATCCGCTGGTGCCTGGATGGTGCTGGTCATCGATTCAACCCGAGCTACTGGAGCTCAGCTTCCCAGTCGTGGGTCTCGAGGATGGTGCGAAGTCGATCGAGGAATGCTGCGGCATAGGCGCCGTCGAAGGCACGGTGATCCCAGGCGAGGGCAAGCACGCCGACCGAGTGGATGCCCACGGTCTCGTTGCCGTATTCGTCGGTGATGACCACAGGCTTGCGACTGATTCCGTCGGTCGACAAGATCGCAACCTGAGGTTGGTTGATGATCGGGAACTGCATCATCGTGCCGTACTGGCCCGGGTTCGTGATCGTAAAAGTGCCACCGGTGATTTCGTCGGCAGTGAGCTTCTTGGCCCGAGCTCGGGTCGCAAGATCGACGACATTACGCGCAATGGCTCGCATGCGCATGCCGTCGGCGTTCCGGATCACCGGAGCGAGTAGTCCCTCGAAGTTGAGGTCAACCGCAATCGCCAAGTTCACGGCGCCGTGCACGATCAGCTCACCGTCGCCCATCGAAGCGTTCATGTGCGGAAAGTCGCGCAGCGCGTCGACCAGCGCTCGGCTGATGAAGGGCAGGTAGGTCAGGCTGAAACCTTCGTGCTCTTTGAACTCGCCCCTGTGGCTCTTGCGGGTGCGCTCGACGTTTTCGAAGTCGACCTCGATCGCCGTCAGCACATGAGGCGACACTTTTTTGGACTGCACCATGTAGTCGGCGGTGGTCTTGCGAATACGGTTCAGCGGCACGATCGTGTCGCGGGCATTGACCGGCAGCGGTGCCACAACTGCCTCGAGCTGTTCGCTCGGAGCAGCTGCTGGAACTGGGGCAGCAGCAGGAGTGGCGGCGGCCGGTGCCGGGGCGGCAGCAGCTGGTGCCGCGGCGCTGGCGCCAGCGCTGATGGCACCTTCGACGTCGGAGCGGGTGATGCGGCCACCAACGCCAGTGCCGGTGATGGTGCTGACGTCTAGATTGTTCTCGGTGATCAGGCGTCGCACAACCGGTGACAGCAGTACGCCCGTGGTCGCCGATGGCGCCGCAGCCGGAGCCGCAGCGGGTGCAGGTGCATCAGGAGCGGGTGCGGCCGGAGCCGGAGCAGCAGGAGCGGGAGCGGGCTCAGGGGAAGCCTCGGCAGCAGGAGCGGGAGCAGGCTCAGCAGGAGTGGGTGCGGGAGCAGGCTCAGGGGCAGCCTCGGCAGCAGGAGCGGGTGCGGCAGGAGCGGCTGCGGGAGCAGGCTCAGGGGCAGCCTCGGCAGCAGCTGGCGCTGCTGCGGGGGCCGCAGCAGGCGCGTCGGCACCATCGCCGATCACGGCCAGCACAACACCAACGTCGACCGTCTCGCCTTCGGCGATGAGGATCTCGGTCAGCGTTCCGGCTGCGGGCGAAGGCACTTCGCTGTCGACCTTGTCGGTCGACACCTCGAACAGCACCTCGTCCATCTCAACGGTCTCACCTGGCTGTTTGAACCACCGAGTGATAGTTCCTTCGGTGACGGTCTCACCAAGCTGGGGCATCGTGACATCTGCCATGTTCGATCGATCTCTCTGTTTCTGCGTGGAAGGAAATGTTGGTGGCTAGTTGGAACTAGTGAAGGCCGCGCCCGGTGAGCGCCAAGACGGTCTCACCAAAAGTCTCGCTCAACGTTGGGTGCGGTTGGATGAAGGCAGCGATCTCGTCGACGGTTGCCTCCCAGTTGACGGCCAGATATCCCTGACCGAGCTGCTCGGTGACCCACGGGCCTGCCATGTGCACACCGAGAATGCGTCCACCGTGACCAGCAGCGTTCTTCTCGGCAATGACTTTGACCAGGCCCTCGGTCTCGCCAACGATCATTGCGCGACCATTGCCTGCGTACCGATGTTTGTCAACCACCACATCGAAACCCGCTTCGGTGGCTTGTTCCTCGGTGAGCCCCGCAAACGCAATCTCTGGATGCGAGTAGATGCACCACGGCACCGTGGTGTAGTCGATCGGTGCTGCTGGCTCACCCAGTATCTGCTTGACAATCTGCATGCCTTCGGCGAAGCCGATGTGCGCCAATTGCGCAGTGTCGACGACATCGCCAGCAGCGAAGACGTTTGCTTCGCCTGTGCGTAGATTCTCGTCGACCACGATGAAGCCGCGGTCGTCGACGGCGACGTTGGTCGCTGCGAGCCCCAGTCCGTGTGTGACAGGCGCACGCCCGATGCTCATGACGACGATCTCGGCGTCGGCTGTCTGGCCCTCGCCGTAGGCAACTCGAGTGCCTCCGCCAGACTGCGGTTCGTGGCCGGTCACCGCCACGCCGGTGACGACGTTCATGCCCCGCTTCTTAAAGGAGCGTTCGAGCACCTTGGAGCAGTCGGCGTCGGCGCCGACAACCAGGCGAGGCATGTACTCGAGCAGGGTGACCTCGCAGCCGAGATCTACCAGCATCGATGCGAACTCGCATCCGATTGCGCCGCCGCCAATTATCGCTGCAGACGCTGGTACCCGATCCAGTGAAAGCACTTCGTCGCTGGTCATCACGATGGTACCGTCGATGTCGAATCCGGGCAGGGTGCGAGGCGAACTGCCGGTCGCAAGCAAGACATGGTCCGACGTCAGATCGACGTCGCCCGACGCGCCCCCGCGTACCTGCACCGAACGATCTGGCTGCAACGATCCATTGCCGTCATAGACCGTGACCTTGCGTCCTTTGAGCAGCGACCCGAGCCCACCGACCAGAGTGTCGATGATCGATTGCTTACGCATCTGGCTGACAGCGAAGTCGACCACCGGCGCAGATGTAGTGATTCCGAACTGTTCGGCATGGCCAATGGTGCGAAAGACCGCGGCGGTCTCGAGCAGCTCTTTGGCCGGTATGCAGCCGACGTTGAGGCATGTTCCGCCGAGCTTGTGCCGCTCGATCAGGCCTACGTCAAGACCAGCACCTGCTCCGTAGAGGGCGGCGGCATAACCTGCCGGGCCGCCGCCGATGACGACAAGATCGTGATGAGCCATATCCAACCATCCTAGTCAGGCGAAGCGCGACGCACGCATGGCTCCAGCCGGGGGTGGGCTGGCGCGCAAAAGCGAGAAACTACGTCAGCTCAAGGTGATCTGCAGGGCAAATGCCACCAGAATGGCGATGCCACAAAGCAACGAGAGAAAGATGAGCATGCGTGTACTCATGGCTATCAGCCTAGAACGCTCTAACCCCGAGGAGACCTCATGATCACGCGTTTGTTGGTCCTGGGTGGAGGCAGCGATATCGCAGCTGCGTTCGTGCGTGGTCTGAGTGACATTGGACTGGCGCACGTGGTGCTGGCTGGACGGCCCGGCGGTAGCCGAGACCAAGCTGCATCGTCGCTGGCCGTGGAACACCCATCGATGTCGGTGCAGACCGCAGACTTCGACGCAGCCAACAGTGCGTCACATGGTGATGTCTTGCAACACATCGACCGGGCCGACGGCCCATTCGATGCGGTCCTCGTTGCCTTTGGTGAGCTCGGCGAACAATTCAGCATCGACCTGGACCCGGCCGAGGCGGCCGCACAGTCCCACGTGAATTTCGGCGGAGCGGTGTCGAGCTGCCTGGCGTCACTACGCATACTACGAGGCGAACCGAACGCACGCCTGATTGTCCTTTCTTCGATAGCAGCGGTGCGACCCCGCATTGGCAATATCGTCTACGGCAGCGCCAAGTCTGGCCTCGATGCGTTCGCACGCGAGCTCGCTGGCCCGGCCAAAAAGGTTGGCGTCGAGGTCGTCGTGGTGCGTCCTGGTTTCGTGCACAGCCGCATGACCGAGGGACTCGATGCAGCGCCATTTGCGGCAACCTCCGCCGAGGTGGCAGAACAGATGATCGAAGGGTTGGCGAAGAACCGCTCGATCATCCACTGCCCGCCGGTGCTCGGGCCGGTCGGGATCATTTTGAAGAACCTGCCAGCAACGGTATGGCGGCAGGTGTCCAAACGATAAACAGAGCTGGCAATGTCACCACTCGTCCAACTGATGCGACCGCACCAGTACGCCAAAAACGTGTTGGTGTTCGCCGCGCCCGGCGCCGCGGGACGACTCGATGAACTCGAGGTTGTTGCTCGCACGGGTCTCGCCTTGTTGTTGTTCTGCGCTGTGTCGTCGGCCGGGTACGTGGTGAACGATCTGCTCGATGTCGAAGCTGATCGGCGTCACCCGGTGAAACGCAACCGACCGCTGGCGAGTGGCGCAGTCGACGCCGCAACAGCTCGTCGACTCTTTGCCATCCTCGTCGTGGGGGCGCTTGCTGGAGCGGCCTCTCTTGGCTGGCTGTTCTTTGCGACGCTTGCTGGATACGGGGCGACCAGCATCACCTACAGCTCGGTGCTGAAACGCGTCCCGTGGGTCGATCTGCTTGCAGTCAGCGCCGGCTTTGTGCTGCGGGCGGTTGCTGGCGGAGCGGCCACTGATACGCCGATCAGCGGTTGGTTTCTTCTGGTCGTATCGGCCGGCGCTCTCCTGGTCATCACCGGCAAACGCCTCGGCGAGCTCGATGCGCTCGGCGCTCGTTCACCGAGTCGCAAAGTACTAGCCCGCTACCGAGTCGCCACGCTTCGTCAGGTCGCAGCGATCGCTGCGGGGTTGGCTGTTGGTGGCTACGCAACCTGGGCGGCGGCCGAGGCCAACAACCAAGCGTCAAACTCGGACGGATCGATCTTGTTGCGGCTGACGGCGCTGCCGTTTGCTGCAGCGATTGGCCGCTACCTGATGTTGTCGTTGCGCGGCGCGGGCGAAACGCCCGAAACCCTGATCGTTCGCGATCGCGTCATGATGCTGGCTGGAACCTGTTGGACGTCGTTATATGCCATAGGGCTCTACCTATGAGGTTGCAAGCGTGAGGTCCGAACCAAGAAATCTCAGCGGGTGGGGGCGCTACGAACACGTGGTGGCCACGGCCTACCTACCCGAGCACCGAAACGAACTCGAATCGTCGCCGCTGCCGCCGGATGCGCTGATCGGCCGAGGTCTTGGTCGTAGCTACGGCGACGCTGCCCAACTCGCCAAAGGCTCGGTGGTGATCACGACCGAATGCGCTGCGACCGACTGGGTCGACCGCGACGCGGGCGTGATTCGCGCCGACGCAGGCGTGACCATTGGCCAGATAATCGATCGGTTCACGCCCAAGGGCTGGTTCGCGCCGGTGACCCCCGGAACCCGGTTGGTGACCGTCGGCGGCGCGATCGCGGCCGACATCCACGGAAAGAACCACCATGTCGACGGCAGCTTCGTCGACCATGTGCGTTCGTTTCGGCTGCGCCTTGCCAGCGACGAGATTCTGACCGTGTCGCCAGCGCAAAACGCCGAGGTCTTCTGGGCGACCGCCGGAGGCATGGGGCTGACCGGCATCATCATCGATGCCGTGATCGGTCTGACTGCCATTCCGTCGTCGTCGGTCGCTGTTCGCACCGCACGTTTCTCGTCGCTGCAACCACTTCTCGACGAGATGAGGGCACAAGACGCCGAACACGACTTCTCGGTGGCATGGGTCGACCTGCTGCGAGGGGCCCGATCGGTGCTCACGCAGGGTTCGTTTGCGACCCCATCTGAGCTTGAGCAACTGTCGCCGGCGAGCGATGCCGCTGGCGTCCACCAGCAACCGTCGACGCTCGGTATTGGCTTGCCGCCAATCCCGCTTCCTCGAGTCGCCATCACTCCGGGTGTCAAAGTATTCAACGAGCTGTGGTGGCGCAAAGCGCCGGCCGAGCCCACGACGACTGCAGAATCGATCACTGCATTCTTTCACCCTCTCGATGCGATCAGAGACTGGAACCGTGTCTACGGCCGATCCGGGTTCGTGCAGTGGCAATGTGTTGTTCCCGACGACGACAACACGCTGTTCGAACTGATTTCGCGCTTTGCCTGGTTGCCGTCGTACTTCACCGTGCTTAAGCGGTTTGGCTCGGCCAACCAGGGTCCACTCTCCTTCCCGGCGCCCGGCTGGACCCTGGCGGTCGATTTACCCGCTACTCGCAAAGCGCTCGATGGGCTCGTCGAGCTCGATCACATAGTCGCCGACGCAGGCGGACGTATCTACCTGGCTAAAGACGCCCGGATGCAGCGAGCGGTATTCGAGCCGATGTATCCCCGTCTGGGTGAGTTCAAGCGGCTTCGGGCTCAGCTGGACCCGCAGGCGAGATTCGCGAGCGACTTAAGCCTCCGACTCGGCCTGTAAGGCCGTTGTCTGAAACGATGGCATCTATGGACATCGTCATTTCCGGAGCATCTGGCCTGATCGGCACCGCGCTCAGCAAAGAGCTACGCGCTCAAGGGCATCGACCCATCGCGTTGGTTCGGCGAGCGCCCAAAGCCGGCGCCGACGAAATCGAATGGAAGCCGAGCGCGGGATCGATCGACGCGGCCAGTCTCGAAGGTGTCGACGCAGTTGTGCACCTGGCCGGTGCGGGCATCGGCGACAAGAGGTGGAGCGACGAGCGCAAGAAGGTCATACGCGAGAGCCGCACCAAGGGAACAAGCCTGCTCGCCACCACACTGGCTGGCCTGACCCGGCCCCCGTCCGCTCTGGTGAGCGGAAGCGGTATCGGGTATTACGGCACACGTGGCGACACCAAACTCACCGAGACCGAACCGGCTGGCGACGGATTCCTGGCCGACGTCTGTGTCGAATGGGAAGGCGCAACTGCCCCCGCGGTCGAGGCTGGCATTCGCACCAGTTTCGCCCGTACTAGCGTGGTCATGTCCAACGCCGGCGGCACGCTCAAGAAACAGCTGCCGCTGTTCAAGCTCGGGCTCGGAGGGCGGTTTGGTTCAGGCGAGCAATGGCTGAGCTGGATCTCGCTCAACGACGAAGTTCGGGCGCTCATCTTCCTGGTCGAGAACGACATCAGCGGCCCGGTGAACATGTGCTCACCCAACCCGGTGACAAACCTCGAGTTCACCAAGACGTTGGGATCGGTGCTCAATCGGCCAACCATCATTCCGGTGCCGCTCTTTGGTCCCAAGCTTTTATTCGGGTCCGAACTCGTCGAGCAACTGATCTTGGCAAGCCAACGAGGCACACCGTCGGTTCTTGCCGACGCTGGGTTCACCTTCGAAGACCCCGACCTCGAACCCGCACTCCGCAGCATCCTGAACAAGTAAACAACTCATCGGAACAACAGAGGAATTGACAATGGCCAAAGAACGAAGTGTTTCGGTATCGAGGCTCATCAATGCGCCAGCCAGCGTGATTTTCGACGTGCTCGCCGATCCTGGCCGTCATGCCGAAATCGATGGCTCCGGCACCGTACGCGGATCCAAAGACGCCACCCCAAAGCGGCTTGCCATGGGTTCCAAATTCGGCATGAAGATGAAGCTTGGCATTCCCTACGACATGCGCAGCACCGTTGTCGAGTTCGAAGAAGACGCACTCATCGCATGGGCGCACTTCGGCAAGCATCGTTGGCGCTACGAGCTCGAAGCAACAGACGGTGGCACCATGGTCACCGAGACCTTCGACTGGTCAACGTCGATCGCACCCCCGTTCATCGAACTGATGGGCTATCCCGACAAGCATGTTCCGTCGATGCAAAAGACGCTCGAGCGTCTCGAAGCAGTAGCCCTCGCCGCCAACAACTAACGCGAGTCAGTCGGTCTCGCCTCCGAGGTCATACAGCAAGGACGGTTCGGTCGGGCTGCGGACACATCCCCGTTACGGCTTCAGGACCCACACGTCGTCGCCGAGTGCCTGTTCGAATGAGCGCAGCTGCTTCTCGATCGACTTGTGCGAGCCGTCCCACACCACGACTGCCTCGTCGGCTTCGCTCTGGAGCCAACGATCACGCTTCGCGAACGCCTTGGCGACCTGCGCGCTCGATCCTGGCACTGTCTTGTCGAGGACCACAACATCGAGAGCCTGGTCGATCAGATCATCGAAATGGGTCTGGGCTGCTTTGGGCCAGCGCGCCGACGGATCGGGGAAGGCCAGTACCGCTACGAATGGCACGTCGGCCTCGAGCGCAGCTTCGGCTCCCATGGTCTCGGTGCCGAGTTGAAGACCAGTCAGCACCACGACATCGCCGTACATCGAAGCTTTGGCAGCAATGATTTCTTTCATGTGGCGCCGCAACCCGTCGGCGACCGGATTCTTGCCGTAGCCGCCAATCTCGGGCGGGCGATGCCCGACGACGGCGATCTTGCGGGCCCCGACGGCCGTGTTAACCGTGTTCGAAGTCCTGCGCGAAGTTGCCATCGCGGCAGCGGCCGCACCGTGAGCCTCGTCGTCGGCCAGGTCGATGTCCGTCGGAGCGGGAGCTGTGACCGTGCTCATCTCCCGTGCAGCCTGCTCGCGGCCCATCACCGCCAGTTCGTCGGCCCGATCGTTCCACTGGTTGCCGCTGTGGCCCTTGACCCATTCAAAGGTGATATCGCGCTGCTGGTAAAGCTCGACGAACGGCTCCCACAAGTCGCGATTGGCCACCGGCTTCTTCTGTGAGTTTTTCCATCCTCGTTTGAGCCAGCCCTGCCACCAGTTCTTGTTGAAGCAGTTCACGACGTAGGTCGAGTCGCTCACGATGTGCAGTGGATCAGGCAGCGCCCGAGCAGCTTCAAGCGCTGCAGTCAGCTCCATCCGCTGATTCGTCGTTGCCTCGGCCCCACCAAAGGCCCCCTCGCCGTCGGGCACGACCCAACCCCAACCCCCCGGGCCTGGATTGCCGCTGCACGCACCGTCGGTGTAAACGATCGTTCGTTGGTTGGATGATGTCACTCCGTGATGGTGGCACGGCAGAAATGAAAAACTTGAAAATGCAACCCGAAAAACGTTCGAAGTTCATGCATTCTTTGCGATAGTGGCACGTAATGACTGATCACTACACCCGAGCTCTCCCCGATGTCGACCCGGCACAGACCAAGGAATGGCTCGACTCGCTCGATGCGTTGGCTGCGGTTCAAGGAAACCACCGGGCGCGTTACGTCATCGCACGCCTGATAGAGCACGCCGACGAGATGAATCTCGGCCTGCCGCCTCTGACCCAAACGCCGCACATCAACACCATCCCGCCAGATGCCCAGCCGTTCTTCCCCGGCGACGAGCACATTGAACGCCGCATCAGGGCGTTCATCCGCTGGAATGCGGCCGCCATGGTGGTGCGGGCGAACACCGACACCGGCGTGGGCGGCCACCTGTCGACATACGCCAGTTCATCCTCGCTCTACGAGGTTGGCTTCAACCATTTCTTCAAGGGCCGTGGCGATGGACAACCAGGCGACCATGTCTACTTCCAGGGCCACGCCGCGCCAGGTGTCTACAGCCGGGCGTACATCGAAGGCCGCCTGACCGAGGAGCAGCTCGACAACTTCCGCCAAGAGGTCGGCGGCAACGGGCTCTCGAGCTACCCACACCCAAGGCTGATGCCCGACTTTTGGGAATTCCCCACGGTCTCGATGGGGCTTGGACCAATCAACTCGATCTACCACGCCCGCTTCAACCGCTATCTTGAGCACCGCCGTATCGACGACACCTCTGAGTCCAACATCTGGGCGTTCGTGGGCGATGGCGAAACTGACGAACCCGAAACGCTGGGCGCCATCTCGTTGGCCGGACGCGCTGGTCTCGACAACCTGACGTGGGTAGTCAACTGCAACCTGCAACGGCTCGACGGACCGGTCCGCGGCAACGGCCGCATCGTCGAAGAGCTCGAGGGCGTGTTCCGCGGCGCAGGCTGGAACGTCATCAAGGTCTTGTGGGGAACCAAGTGGGACGAGCTGCTCGCCGCCGACACCGACAACGTGCTGGTCGACAAATTCAATAGCACTGTCGATGGCCAGTACCAGCGGCTTGTGACCGAGACCGGGGCCTACATCCGTGAACACTTCTTCGGACCCGACCCTCGGCTGCGCAAGCTGGTTGAGCACCTCAGCGACGACGAACTCCGCACGTTGCCTCGAGGTGGCCATGACTACCAGAAGGTCTTCGCTGCCTTCAAGGCTGCCGAAGAGCACGCGGGTGAGCCGACCGTGATTTTGGCCCAGACAGTCAAGGGCTGGACATTGGGCGAAGGTTTCGAAGGTCGCAACGCGACTCACCAGATCAAGAAGATGTCGGTGCAACAGATGCAGGTCCTGCGTGAGCGTCTCGACCTCATCGACGAGATTCCACTCGAAGAACTCGACAGCGGCCTGCCGCCCTACTTCCGCCCTGATCCCGACAGTCCCGAAGCCAAGTACATGCTTGAACGCCAGCGAGCGATGGACGGCCCGGTGCCGTCGCGTGTCGTGCGCGACCGCCGCCCGTTGCAGTTGCCGGATCCCAAGTTATTTGCTGACTTCGACGACGGTTCCGGCGGCCGCGAAGTATCGACCACGATGGCCTTTACCGCCATGTTGCGCAGCTTGTTGCGCGACGACGCCATCGGCGAGCGCATCGTGCCCATCGTGGCCGACGAAGCCCGAACGTTCGGCATGGATTCGCTGTTCCGCGAGTTCAAGATCTATGCCCACGAAGGCCAGCTCTACGAACCGGTTGATCACGACCTGCTGCTCAGCTACGCCGAAGGCCAAGACGGCCAGATTCTCGAAGAGGGAATCACCGAAGCCGGTTCGGTGGCCGACTGGATCGCAGCCGCCACCAGCTACGCCAATCTGGGCGTGCCCATGGTGCCGATGTACACCTTCTACTCGATGTTCGGATTCCAGCGGGTCGGCGATCTGTTGTGGAGCGCCGCTGACAGCAGGGCACGCGGCTTCTTGCTCGGGGCCACTGCCGGACGCACCACGCTCGAAGGCGAAGGCCTACAACACCAGGATGGACACAGCCTGCTGTTGGCGTCGACCGTTCCCGCGTGCGAGGCCTATGACCCGGCCTTTGCCTACGAACTCGCAACGATTCTCAAGTGCGGCCTGGCTCGTATGTACCCCGCAACGGGCAGCCAAGACGGCGACGACGTCTACTACTACATCACCATGTACAACGAGAACTACGAACAACCGCCGCAGGCAGACAACGTCAGCGACGACGACATCATGAGTGGCCTGTACCGGTTCGACACCCGGCCTGCGGGCACCGAGCATTCGGCCACCATCTTGTTCTCGGGACCATCGCACTCTGCGGCGCGTTGGGCGCGCGGGGAACTCGCCGCCAAATACGGCATTGGGGCAGAGCTGTGGTCGGTCACGTCGTACAAGAAGCTGCGCGAGCAGGCACTTGACGCCGAGCGTTGGACTCGCCTAAACCCCAACGACCCTCGCCCGATCGAAGTCACCGAAAAGCTTGGCACTGCCGAAGGCCCGATCGTTGCGGTGAGCGACTACATGACGATCGTTCCTGACCAAATTTCTCGCTGGGCCCCGAGCGCCTTCACACCGTTGGGCACCGATGGTTTCGGCCGTAGCGATACCCGCGATGTGCTGCGGACCTTCTTCGAAATCGACGGGCCCAACGTGGTGGTGGCAGTGTTGTCATCGCTCGCCAAAGAAGGCGCGATCTCCTCTGACGTGGTCACCTCAGCGATCGCCGAATACGGCATCGACACCCAGCGATCGAACCCATTCCACTTCGAAACCGGCCCCAGCTTGAATGAGAACCGCTGATCGAAAACCGCTGAACCAAGTTGCTGGCGCTGCCTGGCGGGGCTGTTGGACTACGACGCTGAACGGCTGTAGCGCTGGCGATCAATCCATCCGAGTAGTACTGCGATCGCTCGCGGGTCATAGCGAAGGAGATGGCCGGCACCCTGGATGACCCTCAGGTCTGCTGAGCCGTGAGCGTCGGCCACCATGCGGCTGTCAAAAACGGGAACGAGGTCGTCGTCGGCTCCGTGCAGGATCGACAAAGAACGCGGCGCCATTTCGGCGGCGCTGTCAATTGCCCTGATCTCCGCGAGTTCTTGGGACCACGCCTCGAAATCCTGAGGAAACGAATCGTCGGTGATCACGCCAATCCGCCGGGCGTGACCCAGCAGGTGTTCCGGGTCCTCGGACCAGTCTGCGAAATCGGCGGGCGGTGAGAAAGCGGCCACCGACCGCACCTCGGGTCGTCGAGCTGCTGCACAGATGGCCAGCGCGCCTCCGGTTCCGAAGCCGATGACCGATACCGACGACACTTCTTCGAGAGCTGCCAGCGCGTCGATGCTGGCCTCGACGTCTCGCAGCCAGCCCGCGATCGAGAACTGACCTTCGCTGTCGCCACACCCGCGGTAGTTCACGGCGAGGGCGGCAACACCTTCTTGTTCAGAGATGCGATCTGCCAACGAGTGGAACGAAAGACCGGCTTTTTTTGCGCCGATCGCCAAGGTCGGAAATCCGTGCAGCAGAACAAATCCTGGCGACCCGCCCTCGGGGTGGCGCTCAGGCAGCGCTAGATGTCCGCTGAGCTCAAGCCCGTCGGATTCGATCTGCACGAGGGTCTATCCCTTGGCGAGTCGGTAGCCCCGGTTGCGGGCCTCGGCCAAGGTGTCGGGCGAAAACGACATGAATTCTTCGGACTCCATGAGTTCGTGGACCGCAGCTTCTCGAGTGGTCTCGTCGATGTCGTACACAACCTGAGTCCGCTTGTCGCCCACATAGCGATGGTCTTCGAATTTACCTAGGCGTTGCATGGAACTGATCTTAGGGCCTCGGCACCGCTGACCGGGCTCTGCCGGGTGTCTGATGCCCCGACTGGTGCGGTTGTGCCACAAAACGACGAATGCCCCAGAGCGAGGCTCTAGGGCATTCGTATTCTGAGCGGATGACGAGATTTGAACCCGCGACCCTCACCTTGGCAAGGTGATGCTCTACCAGCTGAGCTACATCCGCAGAAGCGGACACTCTAGCGCGAAGATTCGGCGCTGGCGCCAGATTTTTCTCGTTCTTTGATCAGATTCTGGCCCGAACCGCAGCCGCAAAGGCTTGTGCGGCATCGACTTCTTTGATGTCACCGATAACCGCAGTATTTCCGATGCTCGTGACGCGGAGTGTTGCTCGGCCGGAGTCGGCCCAACCCTTCACATCTTGCACCGATTGCAGCGGCACGACCATGATCTCAGGAGCGAATGTTCGACTGTTTGCAAGCACGAGCCTGCGGTCGGTCAGCACAGCCACGCCATCGTGAGCAAGTAGTTCGCCACAGATCAGTCCGTGAACGATCTCGCCAGGTTCGAGCGCCGTGGCTGCAGCGACGAGGGCCGCTTTCGCCCGTTTCTGGGTGCCCGAGGAAATACTGGCCGCGACCGCACCAATGTTATGCGGATCCGCGTTGGTGCCCGACGCATGGTTGCTCGGCGGGATTGCTTCGACTGGCGCCGCTGGAGCCGCTGCGGGTGCAGGTGGCGGAGGAGCTCCCGCAGCAGCTGCACCTGGCGGAGGCGGCGGAGCGCCGGGCGCAGGTGGTGGACCCGGAGGCGCTGGCGGAGGACCCGGAGGCGCAGCGACAGGCGCAGGTGGTGGACCCGGAGGCGCAGGTGCGGGCGACGAAGCGGCCCCGGCTGGCGCAGCTGGAGCCGGTGGTGGACCCGGAGCAGGTGGTGGCGCCGCTGAAGCAGCTGACGCTGGCGGAGCAGGCGGAGCTGGCGCTGGCGGAGCTGGCGGAGCATCGCTACTCACGAGATCATCGGCCGCTGCGCTTACCTTGGCGCTCGCTTCTGGCATGAGATCATCGAGGTCAGGGACACCATCGGCCGACGGGAACTTCGGCACCGGAGGCGGTTCGATGTCGGGAATCTCAGGGACAGGGGGAGGTGGAGGTGGAGGTGGAGGGGGCGCCGGAGGCAAGTTCTGATCTGACATGCACCAATGTTAGTACACCGCTGTTGCAGCCTCATTTTGAGCTACGCCGGAGGCGCTGCGCACGAGTTCTAACGCTGGTGGGTCCGACACCACCAGGTTGAACGACCACCAACGGTGTCATGGACCATCTCGGCCCCGTCCTTAGGGCACCGACCCTGTACGTTGCGTTCCCCAAAATGGTCGCCACAGTTCGACCCGCCCCGCTGATACAGCTCGTCAAGCATCGGACCCAGCTCGTTCGTCAATGCGCGCAACGCCTCGGCGTCGACCCGATGAGCTGGTCGTAGCGGCGAGACGCCGGAGCGCCAGAGGAGCTCGTCAACGAGAAGATTGCCGAGCCCGGCAACCCGTTTCTGATTCAGCAGCAACGCCTTGGTCGCGACCGTGTACCTGCCAAACAAAACGTGCAACTCCTCGGGTGTGATTCGCCAAGCATCGGGTCCGAGCTGAGAGAGGTCCGGGTGGAGCTCCACTCCCCCAAGGCGTCTCGGGTCATTCATGGCCATCGAACCGCCTTCTTCGAAGATCGCCCGGAATCGATTCCACTCGGGCGCAAGCCGCTTCGACGAATACTCGAGCTCCGCAATCACGGGTTCATCATCGATGAGAAGGATCCCCGTCATGCCAAAGCGGAGCCCAATCGCACCCCGGGTTGTTTCCACGATCATCAACTTGCCGATGCGGTCGAGCTCCCCGACCCTGGCTCCAACCGTCGCCTCGGCGAAAGTCGCAGCGTCGATCCGCTTCAGGTACCAGTCGTCGGGTGCTTCGATCGAAGCGATAGTGCGTCCGATGAGCGACGACGCACCCCGTCGGTACATCTCTATCTCCAATAACTCAGGCAACTACTCGAACGCCTTTCGACTCGTTCCTCGGATGCGAGCCCGCTATATCCGGTCCAGGAATTTCCCCAGCGCAGCACCGACTGCGTCGGTCTCCAGCAGAAACCCGTCGTGGCCATAGGGGCTATCCACGATCTGATATTCGGTTTCCACACCAGCATTGCGAGCTAGGTCGGCG
>ENA-ORXT01000790-ORXT01000790.1-marine-metagenome-genome-assembly--contig:-NODE-790-length-47124-cov-9.401301_pt1 | contig 47124 bp, 40 predicted proteins | sample MGYA00237868_ERZ511482 | MGnify/ENA metagenome assembly ERZ511482
TTAATAATGACAAGGTCTAAGCCATTGATCTGCTTTCCGATCGGCTCTTTCTCCTCTAACTCTTTAAGAGTACATAACTTGATTTCTTTCATATTCAATATGTATGTCAACTTTAAATTTAATAACAACTAGTTGAGTAAAGTCAGACTGACATCCTCAGCACTTATCATGTACTTATGCTCATCGTCTAACACTGGACATGTAATCTACAAAATCACACCCAATTGTTCTATTAAGAACTCTTCTTCTTGCTTAATTTTTACATTGACTCCATCAGCCAATAAGAATAAATATGCATTTCTGAGATTGCAGCTGGAATGAGTATTTACATTGCAATATGGAATCTTACTTTTGCTTGTCAGTTTTTTAAAAAATAATTTTATTGGTTCGCTTAACATTAATGGAGTACCCAGCGTAGAGCTAAGCCTATCATGTGGTCAGCGCTTGCTATAGACTTTTATCTTTCTGCTGATATACTATTCCTCCAAATCGTGCTTCTTGAGCAAAGTATTCAATGTTATTAATATAACAAATGTTTGTATCATACTTTTCTTTAGGTTCACTCCCAGAATAATATCCTTGACAGCCATGTCCCATTGCTTCAGTATTAAAGAACTCTAATTTTCTTCCTTTCTTATCAGTTATTAAGGAGTAGCACTTTCTGCAAATACATTTAGGATATCTAGCACTAAACGACCTCGGGTCTCCGCAATTTGAACAGTACTGTTTGTATTCGCTTCTTTTAATTGACTCAGTATATACATGATTTTCCCAAGTATTTAAATTCCCATATTCGTCTTTCGTAAAATTCCCAAGTTTGCGAATTTTATTCCCTTCATTTACAAGTAATTTTGTTATTAAACGATCTTCTTTCCTTCCAATATTTTCTTTAAACGGAGAATAATCTAAATACCATTTTGGGTTTGAAACAAATTGATTCCAAAATTCTTCCAATTCGTTGAATGAGTTATATGGTTCAAATTTGAGGTTTTCTATAGCAATGCCTTTAGCCAAATTTGCAACCGACATAACGTACTTTGAATTTATGTAATTAAGTTTATAAGCATTTTTTTTGTCAAAATATCCGATGATAAATTTTCCTTCTTTTAGATTTGATATGCAATGATTGTAATGTTCGTCCAGAGTAAATTGGGCATCGATTTTTTCTTTTTCCTTATTACGTCTTTCAATATTATTTTGATATCTTTCTAAAGCATTTTTTAATGGCTCTTTGTGGAATACAATTCCTTTTCCTGTACTTAGGATTTTACCCGACTCCATTTCTATGAGTTTTTCTTCCTTATAATCCCTGTTCGTTTCTTCGTCATGCTTTCTCTGATAAATTAATTTAAGCTTCTTATCCACACTTATTATCTCTTTTTCGCTGTAATCAAAATAGTCTTTGTATTCTTCAAACTTTAGTATTTCAGCGTTTGAAGGATTTACTATGTATTGTTTAGGTAGATATCCAACACCCGACTTTTTCGTAATTGGTGATTCTTCTACAACTATAAGTTTGGACTGATAATCTATATAGCTTCTTAACTCAAAGCCAGGATCTGGTTTAAAGTCGAAGTTTCCGTATTGGGAGCTTGCTTTTTTAGAGAATTTACTTTTTACGATTTTCATTTTTTTTATTTCGTAGAACGTATCGGCGACATCCGTCGTGCTGACACAGGAAGCATGATCGTGAGCGTCGCTTGAAATCTACGCATTATCTGCAAGTAAGATGATGATAAGTCGTAGCCTTTGAAGAAGGAGGATATGCGATTATATCTACAGTTGTGTTGTGCTATTCTTCTCCTATATGTTTTTTATAAAACTTCCAAGTTTCTTTTGCTACATTTCTCCCTAATTCTAATCCAGCAACATTATCTGCCTGAATGTGATAACCACCCAAGACTCTTGAAATGCCGGCCATTTCTGCGGTTTCAGTAAAGCTTGGAAATTTTAAAGTAATCGTATCTCCTAAATTTTCAGCCTCTATCTCTGTGAGAGCTCCTGCAACCAAAGTAGCTTCCGATCCAAATTCATCACTGCCTGTCCACATTTTTAAAGCTTCAGCACATGCTCCACTAATGGTGCTATGACCTGAAGTATAACTTGGAAATGGAGGACATAAGAATATTTCAGGTGAATAAGGTCTCCATTCATTTCCATCCATATCTATCATTCCTTTACCTTCTCCTCCCCAAGCTTTAATTTTTTGATTTTCATAATATTGATGAACTAAGGCATAAGGTCTGGCATAATCGTAAAACATTTTTGAATCCCAAGAAGCGATGAAGGCATCCATTGCAACCACCTGATTTAGGAAATACATTTTTACATCTTGATCAAGTGTATGGTTATCTCTACGAGAAACTTCTTGAGCAAACTTTAACCAATGTCCAGCTTGTTGTACAGATTGTGGTCCATCTCGCATAAACTCTACTAAGGCTATTTGATAATCTGTTAGATTAACTTGTAACTCTATTACTTCTTGAACTTCTTTTTCTAGTTGTTCTGAACCTATCATTGGTGGCGGTCCAGGGCGAAATTGGTCTCCTGACTTCAAGGCTATAGGTTTGACTTTGTCCCAAAATGGAGTTAAGCATCCAGGTGCATATTTCCCCCCTTTCCCGTCAGAAAAATATTTAGGTTGCCAACGGTTAGGGTCAACATTCTTATCAGCAGAATTAACAGGCTCATATCCAACATAATTGAAATAAGGTTTGCCATTAGAACCGGCTTCTTCTCCATATTGATTGGAGCCGTCTCCTTTTCGAGCTTCAATAACTGCTTTTGCAGCTAAATTACCAATACCCTCTGGCGTAGAAGGGTCTAAGGATTTGTTCATTGGGTCTAATCCCAATTCTGTCATAAATTTTGCAAACAATGGTTTATCTGAATAATAATATTCATTCAATGTTCCCAAAGCGGCATAACTTATGGCAATTTCTTTATTACTTAATGTGTGCTGTTTTGATGGTGTTCTATTAACACCTTCAAGATATACAGGATTGGCTTTTTCGTCATACCTCGACCAAGCATCGAATACAGAGACAAATATTAAACCCAAATATCGAGATGTGACGGTCGGTCTTGGTTTAAATTTTTCAGTATCATTGGCTTGGGCGGTCAATGCCATATATCCCCATTTATAGGCAATATTTTCAACTCCTTTAGGTTCAACTATTTCTATTGACCTATGATCTTCTTTTTGATTTTGGCTTTGTTTACAACCAAAAAGGATTAGAGATGTAATAAAAAGTAAAATCGCTTTTTTCATACTCATTTTGATTTTGATTCTGACTAACGTTAACTAAACTCCTGATTATAAAGCTGTCTTTTTTCATATGCTATTTGATATTCAGGTCTAGTAAATATCCCTAAGTCATTTGGGTTAATTCCGAATTTACTGATTTTCTTCCTGAGCTGAGCAATGGCTATTCTCTTTTGATCAAGGAACTGGTACGGGTTTAGTGGTTTGTAAGGCTCTTTCTTTGTCACCATGTTCCATAGTATCACTACGATCTTTCTTGCAGTAGCTGTAATGGCAGCTTGCCTTCCTTTACGGAAGGCTATCTTCTTGAAGAATTTTCCAAGGTCGGAATCTTTTAGTTCACCTACTGCATTTGCTGCGTTTCGTTATACGATCTTGAGTCTATTGCTCCCTTTAGGAATTGGATTGGATAGTGTTTTACCACCATTGATCTTATTGTTGGGCGCAAGCCGCAGCCACGATGCAAATTTCTTTGCAGTTGAGAACTTCATTATTCCTTCTGGACCTATCTCACTCATAAATGTGAGTACGGTTGAGAAACTTACACCTAGCATGATGAGTAGGTATGCGCCATCAAAATATTGGCAGGAAATTATGTTTAAATTGATTCCCCTCAACAATGTTTTATTTAGTCTCTTATCTGGCTTTTTTTCGGGTAGATCGTCCACTACAAACTCCTTTGATTGAATTACTTGATTGAGGAAGCTTACAATTTGTTCATCACATTCTTCTATTTTCAATTTGTAGAATTAACATCTATCAAACTCTTGTCTCAATCCAAAGAGATAATCTTGTCTCTGATTTGAAACAAGCACTTTCGCGATCTCTTCTTCCGACTTTCTGCGATTGTAATGTCTGTGTTGTGCGAATGACTTTGGATCAAGATTACCTCTACAAATATCTTTGATGATCTTCATACCTGTCGAACCAGCCACATCTCGCACTACTACATTAAGCCTGAAATTAAGCCACTTGAGAAACTTCTGCATCTTATGAGAACAGTCCGCCTTCTGATAGATCAAGTTGGTTCTGTGTCTGCAAATTGTGCGTAATCTCTCTGTAGTTTTATCTGGCAAGAATGAAGATGTCAGCAATCCTAAAGAGTGCATCTTCTGTATCCACTGGCAATCAAGGACATCAGTTTTCTTGCGATTGATATTCTTTGTGAATTTGCCACAAGTGAGTATGAGCTCGAATCCTGAGTTCAGCAGTTCAACAAATAGATTTTGCCAGTAAGTACCTGTTTACTCCATCGCAACAGAATTGATATTATTCTGTCTCAGCCATTTAGGAAGATCTCTCAAGTCTTGTGCGCAGACTCCAAATTGTTTAACATCTTTCAATTCTTGACCAATCGCCACATAGTGTGACCGACTACCCACAGCAATACCTGCTTAATAAGGATTGATGATCTTCATTGATAACTTCTTTTACTTCCCATGAGAAAATTGTTTTAGAGATTAAGAAAAAGCCCTACCAAGAAGCATCTTTATTATTGAGTATATTAACGCTATATCTAGACTTTAAGTTAGTGGACTCAATTCGATATGTTAAGGTCATTTACAATCTAAGTAACCCATGAAAGTAGAATCCAACCTAATAATTATTACTAAAGAGGAAACATATATGTCTAAAACAGACCTAAAACTTAAAAACATATTTATATTGGACTAAACGAATAGTTATCGCCTATGAAAATTCTCCTTGCTGTAGATACTGACCGGAACATAGGTCACCTTACTAGTAGGCTGACTAAGATCCTAAACTTGTTTGATGAAGACCTATTTTATATAGATATCTTACATATCTATAGGAAGCCAGAGGCAGATGCTCCTCACCTCCCTAATATCATGCAAGAGATCTGGGAAGACGAAGAGAAAGTGAAAATTTCATTTCTAAAAAACTGCCAAGCAAAAATTGAAAAATTACTTACTAAGCAATTGCATAAATCTGCTCTAGTTAACTCTTACTTGCTCAAAGGCAAATTTTTTAACCAGTTTAGAACTCATCTTAAAGGTCACGAATATGAACTGATCGTACTACTGCCTGGCAAGAAGGATAACCTAGAGCTTCTACTCATGGGTAGGAACATTAATAAATTAATCGCTAAAATAGATACACCCATACTTATTCTTCCTAAGGAAAAAAGTTTTAAGCACAAGAGTACTAGCTTCATCGGGATGCTAGAAAGCTGCAAGAAAGATCATAGTTATTTTAAAAAGGTCGAGGCTATCAAGAAGATCAAAAAAGGGGCACTGAAGTATCTACACATAGGCAAGTCGCCAGATAAAGACCTAGAAAACTTAGAGATAGCCTCTTATGCTGATAAGACAAAAGGGTTTGAACTGTATCATGAAAACAGGAGACAAAATCACATCTACGTCATGAACCATAAACCTAGAAAGGGTTTAGAGAAATGGATGAAATCTAGTTTTACAAGAAATTTGCTTACAAAAAATGACACACTTTTAATGATAATTTAGATATCTTCCCAATTAAAGGTTTACTAACTGATAAATTGGAATTATGCGTCTATTTCTTATTTCTTTAATTTTATTTTTTGGGACATTCTCGCTCGCTGCGCAAGATGCTTACTTAGATAAGTTATTGGAAGAACTATCTTCTACCTATGGTATTACCGGTGGTAACCTAATTTTAGCGGATTCTGAGCAAAAAAATATTGATGCGACTATTACTTATGGAAACATAACTGCTCGTATCGACAATAGCACTGACACCCCATTCACAAAATATCATAGTATAAAAGTAAACGGAGAAGGCACTAACCCTTGGGATGCAGGACTAAATCAAACAAACGAAAATGTAGTCAACCGAAATGATAATGTGCTTGTGGCATTTTGGATAAGGGGAACTTCTGATGCCATAGCTCCAAAGGTGAATTTCTTCGTAGAGAATGCTGCTAACTATGATAAAGAGATGTTACTCACCATAGAACTATCACAAGAGTGGACTCAATATTTGATCCCGTATAGTTCTCTTGGTAGTTACAATAAAGATCAAATTACTGTGGGGCTACATCTTGCATACGGTGTGCAGGAAGTAGAGTTCGCTGGTATCACCTTGATCAACTATGAAGATAACTATACACTCCAAGACCTACCTAACAAACAGGGCTCAGGACCCTACGAGGGATATGAAGATGATGCACCATGGAGAGCTGAGGCTGCAGCGCGAATCGACAAATATCGGAAAGCTGATATGAGAATACTACTCACCGACCTAAACGGCAATCCGCTTAAAAACAGAAACGTCAATGTAAAAATGAAGCAGCACGAGTTTGAATTTGGGACTGCTGTGAACACATCCTTATTTGCAGGTAACCGAAATCAACTCTCTATCTACGAAGATAAGTTACTCAACATTGATGGTCAGGGAAATGGCTTCAACACAGTAGTATTCGAGAATTCGCTTAAGTGGAGGGCCTGGGAAGGTGAATGGCCAACAAATAAATCTGAAAAGATAGATGCACTCAACTGGTTAACAGAAAATAACATTACCACTAGAGGCCATAATATTCTTTGGCCTGGTTGGGATGTGCTCCCAGACTACATGGAATCAAATAAAAACAATCCTAGCTTCCTCGTTGATAACATAAGAGCACGAGTCAACTCTATGCTCACCAATCCTGATATCGCTAACAACATCAGAGACTGGGATGTGATCAATGAGATAGCAGCGGTCAGAGACATAGAAGATGCACTCAAAGGAACAAGCGGATACGAAACGGGAAGAGAGATCTATGCAGAAGTATTCAAACAAGTGAAGGAAGTAGATCCTGGCATAACCACCTACCTCAATGACTATATCACTATAGGATCTAACAGAGATGATGGTGTCTTATATAATGAATACAAAAAATTCATACAGGAAATAATCGATGGCGGTGGAGAAATAGATGGAATAGGATTCCAAGCGCATATCGGAGGCTCTCCTACGGCTCCTGTAAAAGTGTACAATATTCTTGAGGACTTTTATAGCTCCTTTGGTACTGATGCAAAGATCACGGAGTATGATACCGATAGATTAGTATCTGGTGATCTAGGAGCCAAGTACATGGAAGATTTTTTGACGATCATATTCTCTCATGTGAGTGTGAAGGGATTTTTGATGTGGGGATTCTGGGATGGTGCACACTGGAAACAAAATGCTCCGATCTTTAACATGGATTGGACTATGAAACCTTCTGGTGAGGCATTCATAAAAAAAGTATACAATGACTGGTGGGTAAATGAAAATGTGCAGACTGATGGAGAAGGATATCTAGAGCTGAGAGGGTTTAAAGGAGACTATGAAATCACTCCGCTTGACCTAGATGAAAAAAAGGGGTTTCTACTATCAAGCGATACCACAGCTACTATACAATTCAACACCACGGTTTCTACAACAGAAGTCGATTTTGAAACCCAGTTTAACTTGTATCCTAATCCTACTGAAAACTACCTAAACATTTCTAACAGAGGAAATCAATCTTTTAGCTATGAGGTTATTGATCAGGTAGGGCGAATTTTACTACAGGGTGAACAATCTAAGAAACATCAATTGAGTATCGCAGCCTTGACTCCTGGCAATTACTATGTGCGTATATCTATGAATGGGAATTCATTTGTAAAAAAGATATTCAAAAATTGATGCCCTTATTCTATACATTTGCACTTCTTAAAAATTGCGAACATGAAGTATAGAAAACTAGGAACTACACAAGAAGAAGTCAGTGTGATCTGCTTGGGTACGATGACCTGGGGAAATCAGAATACCGAAGCGGAAGGGCACGATCAGATGTCATATGCTCTAGAACAAGGCGTAAACTTCTTTGACACTGCAGAACTATACGCCGTACCTGCCAGCGCAGAGACTTCTGGTAAGACAGAAGAGATCATGGGTACCTGGTTTAAAAAGACGGGTAACCGAGATAAAGTATTCTTAGCTTCCAAGATCGCCGGACCTGGTCCGTATACCTCTCACATCAGAGAGGCAACAGATTATTCACCTCAAGGTCTCCATGATGCAGTAGACGGTAGTCTCAAAAGGATGCAAACTGATATGATAGACCTGTATCAAATCCACTGGCCAGCTAGAGCTACTAACTTCTTTGGTAAGCGAGGATACCATCACCATGAGGGATGGGAAGATAACTTTGGGATGATACTAGAGACGCTCCAAGAGATAATCAAATCTGGCAAGATAAGATACATAGGCATCTCAAATGAAACACCATGGGGATTCATGACTTACCTAAAACACTCTGCGGCAAAAGGTCTTCCGAGAATTATGAGTGTCCAAAACCCTTACAGCCTACTCAACAGGCTATATGAGGTAGGTATGGCAGAGATGTCGATCAGAGAAAAAGCAGGCCTCCTCGCCTACTCCCCGATGGCATTCGGCAGATTAAGCGGTAAGTATATCGAGGGAAAAGATACTCCATCTAGCAGGATCAATCAATACAGCAGAATGAGTCGGTACAATAGCGAAAACTCCTTATCTGCTACTCAGCAATATTATGATATTGCGAAAGCAAATGGTTGGTCACTTGCCCAGATGTCATTAGCATGGGTGAACCAACAAAAATTTGTGACTAGCAATATCGTGGGCGCATCCTCTGTCAAGCAACTCGAAGAAAACATAAATAGCATAGACATAGAAATACCAAAGGAAGTAGTCAAGCAAATAAATGCTGTGCAGGAAGTTTATCCAGACCCAGCACCTTAAGCTTTCATTAAGAACAAGTCTTCTTGATTGATACTAACTTTATGTAAAACCATATATCCATGAAATATCTTGGCTTCCTACTTTCATTATCAATAGTGCTTGCTAGCTGCGGTGATGACCTACCTCTACTAGATAATAAGTTACAACTTGATGGTAATAATGCAACTGCACCTACACTGCCCGCAAGTAATTATGAGACCGCAGTTTACTTTTCAGCAAGTATCATGGCTGATAATGTAGATCGACAGTTAAGAGAGATCGAATTCTACCTTTATGAAGAACCTGCAAAACTTGAAGTTGTAATATATGCCGAAGGAAGTGTGAGAACACCTGGTGAAGAATTATATAGATCTTCGATACTCAATAATCTTAGAACTGACAGATGGAACACGCACGTTCTCAACGCACCACTAACTTTGGATGGAGAACCTATTTGGATAGGTGTGAGATTTGAAACGGCAATAGAACAACGAACGATCGGTTGCGATGCAGGACCCAACAATAGAGGTGGTGATCACTTTATAAATTATTTAGACGGTTCGTGGACTACCTTTCAAGAGTTTGCTGGAGAGAGTATTAATTGGAATATCAGAGGTGACCTAGTACCTGAATAGTACTTTAGTAGCGCCCAAGCATACTGATATCAGTCATATACCTATCAACGTCGACCCCACTGAGGTGATTCTCTTGTCAGCAAAATACCATTAGCTAATTTATATCTCAAGCCCCTTCTTCTTGGCTGTATTTTTGTTGTATTACGACTAGATAAATGATAACTTCCTATCATCGAACAATAGTTAGACGCCACCCGAGTATCCTGTTGATTCATAATTTGATATTTAGGGTTTATCATAAATGAGGAAATTAATTACAACTAATTTACTTTTCTGCTTGACTGCATTAGCGTGTCTAGCACAAACTAATGAAGGAACTAACTTCTGGTTTGGATTCATGGAGCATGTAAATCCTAATACCAATACCAAAGTAGTAATGATCACATCGAAGCAAAATACGGCAGGTGTGGTTAGCATACCTGGTCTTAATTTTTCAAGCACCTTCACAGTACAAGCTAATCAAGTGGTCATCATTGAGATGCCTTCTGAGAGTGAATTTTTAGGATCAGAATTCGTCCGGGATATCGGCATCAATGTGAGTAGTAATCTACCAGTCTCCGTATATATCCACCAATATAATTCTGCTAGATCAGAAGCAACAGTTGTACTGCCTGTCGAATCAATATCCAGCGCCTACTATGTTATGTGCTACTCTGGAATAGCTTCTTCTTTTGTGGGTGATGGATTTTCAGAATTTCTGATCGTAGCCACGGAAGATGAGACTACAATAAACTACACTTTATCCGATAACACACAAGGCGGTAAGACTACAGGACAATCTGAAAGTATAACACTTGACCTCGGAGAAACCTACCAAGTGAGAGGTTCCCTTACAACAAGTGACCTAACGGGGACTTACATAGAAGGCGATAAATCATTTTCTCTTTTCGCTGGAGCATCATTTTCTGCGGTACCTAGAAACTGCAGTTCCTTTGATAATCTACTCGAACAAATGACCCCCATTGACACTTGGGGAACAAGATTTGTAAGTGTCCCGACTAATGATGGCGACTATGATGTATTCAGGATGTTAGCAGCGGAGAATGCTACGAACATCAATGTATACAGCCCAACTGGCACCAATACACTCATCTCCTTGCAGGCCGGAGAATTTTTTGAGTATTCTTCATTTGATGCAACTTATATTGAGTCTAACAATCCGATAATGGTAGCTCAATACCTAATAGGTCAAAGCTGCACTTCGCCGAATGATCTGCAGGGAGACCCGTCTATGCTACTACTTAATTCTGTAGAGCAGATCAGGGATACGGTGACACTTTTTAATTCTGGTTTACAAAATATCGAAACTCAATTCATCAATATTATCTGCAGAACTGACGATATAGATATTGTAAAACTTGATGGGGCCCTAATACAATCTGAACTTGGATTCGCCTTTACTAGTGTAGGACCTGAAGCCGAGTTCGCTTATGTGAGGATACAGACCAGCCAAGGACCACACACGATCACCGACCCAGGGTGCGGAGTAATCGCCAGTGCTTATGGATTCGGAGAGCGAGAGACATATGCGTATAGTGGCGGGGCTAGCTTTAGCAAGATAAATGCAAACCAACTACCTGAAGGTGGATGCAGAGGCATAGATGTTGCCTTCAGCTCTGGACTTCCCCCTGAGCGATACTCCCTAGAATGGGACATCGGTGATGGTCAAGCTAAAAGAACAGACGATAACTTCACTCATACTTACAATAACCTGGGGACTTACCCTTCTCAGCTAATCATCTATGACAAGTGCTTTGATGAAAGCGATACCCTTACCCGAGATATGATCATCTCCCTCAGACAAGCAGTGGATGCTATCGCAGAGATAGAGTTATGCGAAGATGAGTCCATCAATTTTGAAGTAACTGATAGCGGTATCGATGTGCCAGCTGGAGCAAGAGTAAGTTTTGAGTGGTCAGGGCCACTAGACTATTTTGCAGAAGAACAATATCCCACCCTGACTGCAGGAAAACCTGAAATGAGTGGTACTTATAAGGTTATCGGTATCGTATCAGGATGTGCTACTTTCCCCGACTCTACAGTTATAATAGTCAACCCTACTCCGACTCATGACCTAGGAGAAAACACTACCTATTGCTTAAAGAACGATAAGATACCGATACTCGATGGTGGCAACTTCGATGCATACCTATGGGGTAATGGTAGTACTGATAGATACATAGATGCTGATGAAGAAGGAGAATTAACCTTGGTATATACTGATGATCAAGGATGTATTGGCAGCGATAGTATATTCATAATTGCGCAATGTCCAACACAGATCTACATTCCAAACGTATTCTCTCCAGATGGTAATAGTGGTTTACAGAATGAGAATTTTGGCGTATTAGGAGAAGATATTATTACATTTGATCTTACGATATTGAATAGATGGGGTAATATTGTCTTCTCTACTACAGATATTAATGATCAATGGGATGGCACCTTTAATGATAAGAAAACTACTCAAGGAAATTACGCTTGGGTCTTACAATATGAAGGCTACAAAGAAGATGGATCGACATTTCAAGAAACTAAAACGGGAACTGTATTATTACTAAGAGAATAATGAATCACCTCCAAAGACAGCTTTTAATTCTTATATTTCTCGGCGCAGCACTGATCAGCTACGCACAGTCTAATGAGGGTACTGAATTTTGGTTTGGCTTCATGGAGCATCATGATGAACGGATCAATAACAAGGTAGCCATGATCACTTCTAAAACGAACACCTCTGGTACGGTAACAGTCCCTGGCCTTAATTTTAGTCAAGCATTTACAGTAGCAGCAGGTCAAGTAGAAATCGTATCGCTACCAGTCGAAACAGAAACCTTTGGCTCTCATGTCATCACTCAAAATGCAGTCAAAGTAGCATCTAGTGATGCCGTCTCCGTCTACATACATCAGTACTATGCTAATCATGCAGAAGCAACCTTAGTCTTACCCGTCTCCACTATAGGCTCCAAGTATTACACGCTCAGCTATAATGGATACTTCACAAAAAACCGACACTGGCCCAGCCAGTTCCTCCTCGTAGCCAACGAAGATGAAACGACTATCACAGGTACGTTATCGTCCAATTCTCAGAGTGGCGGTAATGCCGGTTCTACTTTTAGCATTACGCTAGATGCCGGTGAAACTTATCAAGTCCTAGGTCGTGATCCTAGCGATGACTTATCAGGCAGCTATCTGAGTGGAGACAAGAATTTCTCAGTCTTCTGTGGATCAAAGTATACAGCGCTAAATTGTCTGAGAAGCGGCAGGGATAACTTACTAGAACAGGCGCTCCCCATCGAAACGTGGGGAGATAGATTCGCTTCCGCTCCTTTTCAAGAAGGAATACAAGATATTTTCAGAATACTAGCTGCTGAAAATAATACAACCATAGAAGTCCTAAATAATGATGGCTCTACTCGCGACTACACATTGGATGCTGGTGAAATAGAAGAATATAACTCTAGTAAATACGCCTACATCACCTCTAACAAACCTATACTGATCGCACAATATATAAATCAACTCGACTGTGGCAATGGGGAGACAGGAGATCCATCTATGATCTACCTTAATAGTGTATTACAGATCAAGGATACGGTCACCCTTTATAATTCCCCTTTCGAATTGATCATAGATAATTTTATCAATGTAATAGGCCGTACTAGCGATCAGGATAATATCATGTTTGACGGAAACCCTATAGCAGGGCAAGCGATCAACTCTGCAACAGTAGGCCCAAATAATGAGTACATATCCTATACTATAAAAACCAATGCAGGCTCACATACCATAACCAGCTCAGGATGCGGCGTAATCGCCAAAGCATTTGGGCTAGGAACTTACGAATCCTATGCCTACAGTGGAGGTGCAAGCTTTAATCGTATCAACGCCAGCCCTATTCCTGATGGTGGCTGCCTTAACGATACTGTATTTTTTAAGACCGATCTCCCAGAGAGCAGGTTTGACGTTGAGTGGGTCTTTGGACCAGGAGATACCGTCTTTGACCATACCTTTGAGCGAATATTTGATGCGTTAGGACCTTACCCTGTAGAGCTTAAAATTTATGACCAGTGCTTTGATATTTTAGATGAGGAGAGTAAGATCTTAGAGATATCACTTAGACAATCTGTAGACGCTACTCCACTAGACCGCTACTGTGAGGGTGATGAAGTAGTCCTAAATGCTACCGATGTCAACGGAGCAACTTACGAATGGAGTGGTCCAAATGAGTTTTTTTCTGAAGAACAATCGCCGACTTTGACTGAGCTTTCACAAGACTTGTCTGGTACGTATCAGGTAATTGGTATCGTCTCCGGTTGTGCTACTTTGCCTGCGGAGATCGAGCTCCTAGTTGACCCTAATCCCCTACCCGAGCTCGGAGCAGACTTGGTCATATGCCCTAAGTCTGAGACGCAGACAATACTATATCCTGGTAGTTATAACTCCTACTTATGGAGCGATGGGTCTAGCGACTCCAGTTTTGTTGTACAAAATGCTGGTGAGGTAATAGTCGAGGTCATCGATATGAATGGATGCATGGGTATGGATACGATAGCACTAACTCAGCAGTGCCCGACAGCTATTTATATTCCAAATGTTTTTTCACCCGATAGCGAAAGTGGCGATGAGAACACCTTGTTTGGACTATATGGAGAAGATGTGATAAGCATGGAACTAAGCGTGTATGATAGATGGGGAAATAAGCTATTCACCACTACCGACCAAGACTTGAAATGGCAAGGAATGGCAAATGGAAAACGAGTGAATCAAGGAACTTACTCCTGGATACTTAATTTAGAAGGATACAACGAAGATGGCACTACCTTTATGAAGACCATGGAAGGCACTTTTCTTTTAGTCAGATAAATAGCGATTACTCCTCTTCATCCAAATACGTACCAAGAGGCTTTCTTTCCTCTTTCTTCTTATATGGGTTTAGGCCCTTCTTAGGTTTTAACTCCGGACTCTTTACATTGAATTCTTTATCAAATGTTTTACCTAATTTCTTGAATTTATTAAGCTTATCAGCCATTTTTGCTTGTTACTATTTTCAAGTTTAAATTATGAAAAAACTTAACTTGATACAATAGTTTTAACCAAATTAAATGAAAACAGATATTACCATTATTGCAGACCACAACTAGCTTAATAATATATGGCTATATTACTAAATCCTCCTCTATCTATAAATCCAAGATGTCTTGTATAACAATTCTTTTCTAGTGATGACGTACGGACTATCATGCTATATGGTTTGCATTTAAACAAGCGATAGTCAATAAAATTTACCAGACCGAATACCATATGGCCATAATACTTATCAATTCAAACCATCCCCAATGAGTTTTAGAATCGTCCAATTATCAAAAAAGAAAATAGTTTATGACCGATTGTTTTCCTTCACTCTAATTCCTTCTCGATCATAGGTACTAGCTTATTCTGAATATCAGCGACCGCTTGGTCACCCATCCCTCCACCAGAAAAAGATCTAATTATACGAGCATCCTTATCAAGCAAGTATGTTGTTGGGTATCCAAAATCCATTTTGAATACATCTGCAATAATTTCACCTTCATTAGGGATGTGTGTGAAATTCCAAGGATGTTTTTCTAAGAATTTTTCTATTTCGTCTTTATTGTTTCTCGCAATAGATATATAATTGACCTTATCTTTTCCATACTTATCTACTATCGCATTAAAGCCTGGCACCTCAGCGATGCATGGTGCGCAAGTAGTAAACCAAAAATTAACTATACTAACCTTCCCCTTTAGCATCTCAGTTGAAATTACTTTTCCATCAATAGACTTAGCCTCAAATCGCGGAAGCTCACTGCCTACCATACAATCAATCATATAATAAGAAGCAGCCTCTGGATTCTCTTGTTTAACTTTTAAACAATTTTCTAATCCTAGAGCATAAGAGTCAGTATTTACATTCTCTGTATTAGCATTCTTACAACTAAAAAACACCAAACCCAATAGGAGTAACAGAATTAGCTTTTTCATGATTAGCTTAATTTAATTTGTAGCAAATATTACAATTATAGTATCTCAAAAAACGATAGTGAATCGCTATTACCATTACATTAACATCTAGAGTGCTTTAAAGATTCTTGGCTTTAGCACACCAAATTAGGAATGTAAAAATCACAGCTTAGCGATTTCTAAAAAGGCCTATAGATAAGCCTATATAGAGCTCAATAATAAATTTTAAAAGCAGCTAAACTAGTTAGTAAACTTATTCTCCTTCAAAAGTAACATTGGCCACAGCTACAAAGGTGAGCAGACCCATCTTATCTTCAGACTTAGGATTGTAGACAAAGTAAATTTTATTATCCTTTCCTTTTACTTCTTTCGTTAATTTTATCGGTATCGCACCTTGCTCGCTATCTTTCGCAGGAGTATCTAATCTTCCCTTTCCAATGAGTTCTCCGTCAGGTGAGCCTAGCCTTGCTTCTATTTCTATATTCACATCTGGCGGACTCTGCCACCCTGCTCCTACGACTAATTTCTTCACACCGCTCATATCTATTTTTTCTAGTGAGAAGTGGCCTCCTCCTTTTGGCATGATAAGCAGATTCATCCCACTGAACTCCACAGGATTAAACTCACTGATATCTTGCGCTTCCGCCATCGAGACCGTGTTACTAGATAAGGCAATGCGCTTAACACCTTTGAGCGCTCCAGCTCCAGGTGCTCCTCTATCTAAGTAAGAAGCAGTTACGACCATTGTCTTACCATCTGTATCTTCTCTTGGTATGATACTTCCTACCGGTGGTAAGGCATCATTACCGTCCTTAGCAAGAGAGAGGATATATGCTACTATCTTATCTGCATCCCCACCTTCTAATGTTGGGTTAGCAGGCATCGCCACATCACCCCATACCCCATTACCTCCTCCTATGATCTTACCCACGAGATAGTCCGCTGCATCTGACTGTCCTGCATACTTTGCTGCTACATCAGCATAGGTAGGGCCGATGGATTTTTCATTTTTCTTATGGCAAGTCTTACAAGTATTTGACATGACCAGCCCCTCTCCTTCTTCTGCTGGGGATAGTTGTTGGTGACCTAGTGTTAGTGATGCTTGATCAAATCCTTCCATGTAATCAACCGTCACAAAAATATTCGATGGATCAATACCTGCTATATCGTCCTCCTCGTCCGAGACACTCACTTTATAATTAACAGGGACCCCTGGTATAAAAAATGAAGAATTACCACCCTCTAGCGTTATCTCCAACTCCGGTCTTGAGTTACCAGATACGATCGGTATGAACTTACTTTCTACCTTCATTTTTTTAGCATCCAACACTTTCACAGAAGCGTTGTATGACCCTGCATCGGCATAGGTATAAGCTACATTTGGTTCAGTAGTTTCTTGCGTATTGCCATCTCCAAAATCCCAGATATAGGTGAGCGCATCTTCTTCAGCATCTGTTGCTTCTACCGATAGCTTTACAGTCAGTGGTGCATTACCAGATGACTTATCTATATAGAAATTTTGAAGCGTCGGTGGTAGATTGTCTGCATTATACATGATATAACCTAGTGCCGAATCATCATTAGCAGTAAACCATCCTGAGCCATACTCAAGCAGATATATTCTACCATCAGGACCGATCTCCATATCTATGAGATTAGACACTTCTATATCTGATGCAAAGGGTTCGATTCTTTTTACAGAGCCATCTTCTCTAAACGTCACTGCCTTTATCCATCCTCTCATCCAATCATAGACGAATACCTTACCATCATAATAGGCTGGCAACTGGCTTTCGCCGATGACTAGATCTTTATAGAAAGTGGGACCAGCCATCGCATTTCGACCACCGCTTGTTACACCATCAAAAGTGGTAGACTCCCCATAGTCATAATATAGGTATGCTGGCTGTGCAGGAGGAAGTTCTCTCAGTCCTGTATTGTTCTCAGAATCATTGATAGGCGCATCAGGATCAAACTTTACACCAGACTTACCATTAGAATAATCATAGTCGAAGTACGCTTGGTTATCCGCTATGAAAAGTGGCCACCCATAATTGCCTGCCTCTCTAGCGACATTATGCTCATCATAGCCACGAGGACCTCTCTCTTCTAACTTGTCTTCCCTGGCATCTGGACCTACATCACCCCAGTATACCCATCCGTGCTTAGGATCGACAGATATACGATATGGATTTCTGTGTCCCATCGTAAATATCTCTGGTCTAGTCTTTGCCGTACCTGGAGGAAATAAGTTACCATCCGGAATATCATAGCTACCATCTTCTTTTACTTTTATTCTCAGGATCTTTCCTCTGAGATCATTTGTATTCCCTGATGATCTACGGGCATCATATTGTTTCTTACCTGATAGATCATTGAGTGGTGCAAAACCATTATTCACATAGTCAGCATCTGGCTCGTTGAAAGGAGTGGAATTATCGCCAGTAGATAAGTATAATATATCGCCAGGCCCGAAAGCTATCGACCCACCCGTATGACAACAGATATCACGATCACTTGCAACATCGAGAATGATTTGCTCTGTCTCCATCTTTAATTCATCATCCGTAAACTTAAACCTAGATAGTCTATTCACAGATTCGTCACCCTTGGGTGCATAGAAAGTATACAGCCAATTATTTTCTGCAAAGTTAGGATCCGCCTGAAGGCCCATGAAACCTTCTTCAGCATTAACGCCCTTCACAGATGTGGTTGCGTATACATCTAGTGTCGCTACCGTTTTCATTTTATCTGCCCCTTCTTTGTATAGCATCAGATCACCTCTACGGTTTGCTACAAGGATATCTCCATCAGGTAATAATGCCATCTCCGTAGGTTCGTAAAATTCACCTACTGATAGAGGGATCTTGGTGAATCTCACCGGATCAGATGGCAAACTGACTGTGGCTTTACTGTAATCCAATTTTTGATTATCTCCTACTGCATATTTTATCCCAGCAAGTAAGTGACCTAAGAATTTAGGATCTGCGTAGGCCTCATCCGTATGTCCTAATGCAGTGTAGAATGCTCTTCCGCCGTCATAGTTATGATACCAAGCCATAGGATGACTATCCCCATTTTCACCACCTTCATAGCTACTCTCATCTACACTCATGATGATATTTATATCCTCACTTATGTTTTTAAAATTATAGAGTTCGTCAGTCGTTATCCATTCTGCCTCCAGTGCTGCCGAACAAGCATCACAGCTATGATCACTTACATTAAATTTAGCTTCTTGTATTTGAGGGTGAGATTTAAAATATGCTCCGACCAATTCTCCATACCATGACCAACCATACTCAGTATCCGTAGCAGCATGTACACCCACAAATCCTCCACCTGCTTGTATGTATCGCTGAAAGGCTACCTCTTGATAGAAGTCTAAGACATCACCGGTAGTGTTCAAAAATACCACCGTTGAATATTGCTGCAAATTCTCATCATTAAATTTGGAAGCATCTGATGTGGTATCGACCTCCATCCCATTTTCCGATGCAAGCTTTTGAATAGCTGCGATTCCTGTCGGTATAGAACTATGCACAAAACCTGCAGTCTTCGAGAATACTAATAACTTAGCAGGTCCCTTCTTGCCTCCACAATTCAATAATGATACACAGATAAAAATTGCTAGTAGGGATCTTAATAATAATTTCATGAGTATAGAAAGTTTGATAAATGATAATTCAGAAAAGTAAGATAAGCCTATACCCTCTTATTATCTGAAATAAGTAATAGATAATTATGTTTTAATGTATTCAAAGGATTAAGATCATACAGATTTTGTCGATTTGAATGTTCAAGCCTTAGCTACTGGGAGAATTACTTTTTCCATAAGGTAATAAGGTCCTACCAAACTATGGACCCTCCATCCTTCTAGCCCAAATCCTGTGAGCATAGCTGCATCATCATCACAAGCCTTTTGTGTTCCTCCAGTTTTGGAGGTAGCTTCTGTTTTCACATACATGTATTCATAATTTTTCATAGTAGAGATTTGATTTATTATTTCTGAATGTAGAAGTTATCTAATTACTAAGTCAATTAAAATAGTTATCGATAAAAGCCCGTAATACGTAGATGTAGTCATCGATTTAGGATTGTCTTGGTAGCCCAATACTCTGACATTTACTGAACAAAAGCAATTTATATTTGATTTTCAATTATTTTTTACTGTTTATCAATAAATATTTATTGTATATTGGAATAAATTAGCAACAATGAAGACATTAAACTTAAAATTAGCTGATGTTCTTATCAAGATTCTATTTGTGATTTATAGCATCACAATATGCATTGGAATTGGTGCCTTTTATGTCTGGTTTGCAAATGGAACAGCAGTTCAAATCGACAGAAATGCAGGCACTCAATTTTTCGTCCCAATAGGAAAAAGTAGTCCTATCCAAACTGTACTTACAGTGAAAGACATATTTGTTTTCTCGATTCCATTAATTATTGAAAGCATTATAATGATCTATATTCTTGTGAAATCTTCTGGCATCATAAAACAATTTAAAGACGGGATAATATTTAACTCAAGTTTGGCAAGCCAGATTAAAACCATAGCAAATTGGATAATCATTCTTGTGATAACAAAAACCTTATTAGGAACCATCTTGGAGTTAATAATTCTAAATAGGACAAATCTTTCAATTGTAAGTACTGATTTTCTGATTATCCTGTTATTCATGGTCCTTATATATATATCAGCTGACATAATAAAAAAAGGAGCAGATCTTAAATCTGAAAACGATTTAACAATATAAAATGGCAATCATAGTAAACTTAGATGTAATGATGGCCACTCGTAAGATGAGCCTCACAGAACTATCGGAGAAAGTAGAGATAACTATGTCAAATCTGTCTATTCTTAAAAAAGGAAAAGCTAAAGCGGTACGTTTCTCTACATTAGAAAAAATATGTAAAGTATTAGATTGCCAGCCTGGGGATATTCTGGAGTATAGAAGTGAGTAGTGTATAAGACGCAGACGCTTCATAAAATCCCATAACCAAAGTGTTACTCAATCAAATCATACGTATAAAGGTTGTTACATGATTCACCTCCTTATAAATGAGTACCAGAATCGTCTTCAACAATTTCTCTTTCTAGTAACCAATAAGGAGCTCTAAAACTATGCACCCTCCAACCATCTAAACCAAACCCAGTCAACATAACCTCATCTGCCTCGTAAGTTATTTTCATTGCAATTCCTTTAAGCTCAGCCTCTTCTCTTCTTACATATTTGTATTCATATTTTTTCATAATATTATAGTTAAGATTTTATTTAAGAGCACGCTAAACAAACACTGATATAAGCCCACCGATAATCAAACTTGTTACTAGCCAATAAAGGAAATGAAATAGCAAATACTTAAATGTCTCATTTTCAAGAATGGTAAACAGTGCAATGATAGGCAGTGCAAATAGAAATGCATTGATAGTGCCATGCAAAAGGCCATGACCAAAGTGGCGATGTTTCTCTCCATACTCAGACATAAAATCAGATACTAATTCTTGTGCTCCAGATTTGCCTAACATAATATCTGTAAAGAACAATTCATAAAAACCTAGCTGATGGATGATCATATTCATATAGCCATAGACGAAACCGATACTTAGGATAAACAAGCATAACAGTCTTACAAATCCAAATTGAGATTTGATCTTTGTTTTTATTCCAATCGCCTTTGCAACGACTGACTTTGGATGATACCAAAACCAACCTATCACTAAAGGAATGAAAGAGATTAAAAAAAAAGCTGTGTAGTTTAAGTTCAAAAGACTAGAGTTTTGAATATAAAAATAGCATAGCTGATAGGAATGGTGCTATTTTTGGAGCCTTATATATAAAGGAAATAATACCATGGCAAAAAAAACAGGACAGACAGCATCTTTTATGGTGCGGTTCAATCAAAATATATTTGATGATGACCAAGGAGAATCTAATGTACAGTGGCGTGGTCAGATATCTCATGTACAAGATGGAGATAAAGTTAACTTCGCAGAAATCAAAGAAGCGCTCAGCTTCATGCAAGAAAAACTTGCAGCTCTTACCATCGATGCGACTGAAGATAAGACCCCTGAAGAACAAGAAGGTATCTTAACCAGAAGCTTCGACATGTGGAAGAAAATGACTGCTTCTTATCCTAAGCTCGTCATGGATGCGATCAAGGACCCTAAGGCTCAGATCTCTCAGATACAAGGGCAGATACAAGACCAAATATCAACTGTCGGTGGTGGAATAAGTCAGAAGATAGAGAACAGCCCATGGCGAACAGCTACTAAATCTGACTTTGATAACCTAGCAGAAAAGATGGACCTAATGTCTAAAGAAATCGTCAAGTTAAACAAGAAGGTAACTAAACTCAGTAAAGCCAAATAAGCATCTAACAAAGTTGTTAGAAAACGAAAAATCAAACACCAAATTTGTCAGAGAAAGCGTCTCAACTTCAAGTATATACCTTAGGACAGTTTAGTGTTGTTGGACCTGATGGCAATACTATTAAGTCTAAGGATTGGGGACGTGATAAGACTATACAGCTCTTCCAATTCTTGATCACTACACGCCATCAGCGAGCGTTGCACAAAGAGCAGATCATTAGTAGGCTTTGGCCAGAGTCTGATCAGAAATCTGGAGATCGGGATTTCAAAGTAGCAATGCACGGAATCAATAAAGTCATCGAGCCAAATAAATCATCTCGCTCAGAAGCAAAATATATCATCCGACAAGGGCTTACTTATCAGCTAGCTGGTGAGCATTTATGGATAGATTCTGATGTACTAGAAGTATGGATAGCTAAGGGTAATCAAGCCCTGCATAACGACCCAAAGGTTGCCAAAGAATATCTGTACAAAGCTATCGAGCTACACAAAGGGAACTATCTCCCCAATCGGCTATTCGCAGACTGGTGTGCGGAAGAAAGGGAACGCATACAAGTCATTACCCTAGCTGCTTACATCACGCTAGCAGAGCTGTGTCTCGAAGTCAATCCGGCTGAAAGCATCAGACTATCACAGCAGGCACTACTACTAGACGACACCTGGGAAGATGCTTACCGTATCCAGATGGAAGCTTATGCGCTCAAAGGCAACAGACCTCTCGCTATCAAGACCTATCAAAAATGCAAGAAAGTACTGGAAAAAGAATTCGGTATAGAGCCTCTACCTATTACTAAAAACTTACTTACTACTATAAAAAGTAAATAGTTTCGTTTTTTAATTAGTCCTTATTCGTCTGATTATCAATCACTTATACTCCATCCTTAAGTTTAGTTTCTCATTTGTAACTCACCTGTAACTCGGTCGCAACTGCCATAATTTACTTTCGTGTTATAATTATCAAATAATAGCTAAATAATATAAAATGGCAACTAAAGAAAAAACTGCAAAAAAATACAGAAAGCAAATCACTAAGAACGTGACTAACATACACTGTGAGGTCATCAATATCTCTGATGAATTAGTAGAAGGTACTATAAGTGCTGCTACAAAATGGCAAAAGTTGTGGGCGAAAGCGATCAAGAATAGCGAGCCAATGGTAAGCAAGCAGATGGATATCATGTATGATACGCTTAAGACTGTGAAAGGTCAACTAACAGTAAGTGGAAAAAGAATCAAAGGATTAGTTACAGAAGATCTGGAGATGCCAACGATAAATGTAAAAGTACCTACGCTTAATGTGAAAGTACCTACATTCAAAGCAAAAGCAACTGCTAAAAAAGCAGCTACTAAGGCTAAAAAAACTGCTAAGAAAGTTGTAGCAAAAGCTAAAGCAACTGCACCAAAAGCAAAAGTTGATACTAAGAGAAAATCGACTGCTACTGCAAAAAGAAAGGTAACTGCTGCTAAAAAGATAAGAACGATCAAAGCAGACAACCTTAAATTGATAGAAGGTGTAGGTCCAAAATTGGAAACTATTCTTTTGAAAAACGGTATCTTAACTTTCAATGATCTTGCAAAATCAAAAGTAACTACACTAAGAACTATCTTAGAAAAAGCAGGCCCTAGATATAATATGCACAACCCTACTACATGGGCTAAGCAAGCAAAATTTGCAGCTAAAGGTCAAATGACAGAGTTGAAAAAATATCAAGCAACTTTAAATAACAAAAAGTAATACCTAAAAACCATAAAATAGAATATTATGAAAATCATGAATATAAAATTTGAAACTTCTGAGATCAACATAAAAGAAGGAGTAAATACAGCGAAGAAAACTGCAAAGAAAGTAGTAAAAAATACTAATGAAGCAGTTTTAGATATGACTGAAGACATCTTAGAAGGAACGATAGCTAGAGGTACAGAATGGCAAAACATAGCAGAGAAATCTGTGAAAGGAGGTCTAAAGATCGCTGCAAAGCAGCAAGATATGTTCTTTGATACACTAGACATTATCAAAGGAGAATACATAAGAAATAGAGGAAGGTTCAGCAAATTATTTAGCCAAAATTAATAAGGCGATAATTTAAATAATATTTATAGTAGGCTAGGGAACATTTTTGATCTCTAGCCTATTATTATATAAGAACATACCGTAATAATCGTAGATTCATACTGTATGTTACAGGTACTAACACACTTAGCGAATTAAACTTGAAGGAATGGGACAGGAACGAATGGAAGAAACTATGGACAATTTAAATCAGGACACAAAGATCAATAAGCCATCAATATTTTGGCTATTGACTGAAGGGACGAGAGCATCCATAGAATACGGATTAAATGTTCCTTTTAACATATTCAATAGCCACTCTAATACAGGTGATAGTCATCCTGTACTAGTCTTGCCCGGCTTTATGGCTTCTGATTTTTCTACAAGACCATTAAGAAGATTTTTGACCAAGTGTGGCTACACTTCTTATGGTTGGGAGTTAGGAAGAAACTACGGAAGTGAAAATTTTCTAGAGGAATTGATCATAAAAATTGAGCAATTATATTTAGATCATAAGCAAAAGATAAGTTTGGTCGGGTGGAGTCTTGGCGGTATCTATGCGCGTCAAATCGCGAAAGAAAGACCTCACCTCATCAGGCAGGTAATCACCATGGGCTCCCCATTCAAAGCTTTGCATAAACCTAACAATGCTAACTGGATACATAAGATCCTCACTAATGGTCAGGGTATAGACGTAGTGGATCCAGAATTACTCGCGGATATCCCTCTACCTGCTCCTGTACCTACCACTGCCATCTTTACAAAGCAAGATGGTATCGTACCTTGGAATGCGTGTATGGAACAAGAAGATGCTCTACATCAGAATATAGAAGTGAAAGGCAGTCATTTAGGTTTGGGCGTCAATAATACAGTTCTGGATATAATTGCTGATAGATTAAAATATTCTAAAGAAAATTGGGTACATTATAACCACGAAGAAATAGCTGAAAAGCACTTTGGACTTTGTTCTACCTAAAAACACCTTATGGAATCAATTTCTGGATTAGATGCAACTTTTCTATATGCAGAAACGCCTACCAGCCCAATGCATATTGGCAGTGTAGCCATTATAGAAGGATCTCTTGATTTCAAAACTTTTAAAGAAAATCTAGAATCTAAGATTCACCAGATTCCTAAATTTAGACAACGCTTAGTATCTATTCCATTTAGCATAGACTATCCGTACTGGGTAGATGATCCTAACTTCAATATCAACCTACACTTACAAAGGATAGCATTACCTAAGCCTTACGGCTGGCAAGAATTGCGTACGATGGCATCTTCCATATTTAGTGAGCACCTAGATAGGTCTCGACCATTATGGTCAATGGCATTCGTAGAAGGCATAGAAGGGATAGATCAAGTACCCAAGGGATCAACTGCTTTGATCTCAAAGGTGCATCATGTTGCCATAGACGGAATGGCGGGATCAAGTATCATGAGTGTGTTATTCGATATGTCTGACAAACCATCACCTCTAAAAGCACCAAGACCTTACAAAGCAAAACCGCTGCCGAATGAAATCCAAATGCTCAGGAAAAGTGCGACCACTTTTGCTAAGAAGCCCTTGAAATTTCCTAAGATCATCAGGGAGGCAGTGAGCTCAACTATGAAAGCGGGATTTATAACCAGATCACAACTAGTAGATCTGCCTACCGCTCCTTTTACTGCTCCTAAGACTAGTCTCAATGGTATCATATCTGCAGAGCGAAAATGGAATACTGCTATCATATCCTTAGAAAGGGTAAAAGCCCTAAAGAATATCATGGGTACTACAGTCAATGATGTCATCTTAGCTATTTGCTCTGGAGCGCTCCGAAAATACTTTCTAGATAAAAATAAATTGCCTGAGAAATCCTTGGTTGCGATGGTGCCTATCTCTACTAGAGCTGCTGCGACTGATGAAAAGACGAGTGGTAACAAAGTATCCATGATGCTTGTGCAATTAGCCACCGAGGTAAAAGACAGCATAGAGCGATTAGAGACCATCCATAGTAACACTACTAAAGGTAAAACCTATCAAGGCGCAATCGGTGCTAAAGCACTGACTAGCCTAGCAGAGTCCGTCCCGTTTGGTGTAGCTAGTCAAGCGGCTAGAGTCTACTCTAGATTTAACTTGTCCAATCTACACAAGCCTGTATTTAATGTCACGATCACTAATGTGCCAGGCCCTCCTATCCCACTCTATTGTAGAGGGCATAAGTTACACTCTATTATGGGAACTGCCCCGATCATAGATGGTATGGGGATGATCATCACGATCTATAGCTATGATGGGAGGATAACTATCAGCCCTACATCGGACGCTAAGTCAATGCCAGATCTAAATACATTCACCAATTATATACTCGACTCAGCTAATGAATTGGAAGCAGAAATACTAGCCAAAGGAAAAAAATTACAAGCTGCTAAAAAGAAAGTAACTAAAGCAAAGAGTGATAAATTCTTTATGGCTTTCAGGAAATACCTTAAAGCTAATCCTAAATTTATCAAACCCAAGAGTGGGACTTTTCAGTTTAAAGTTACTAAACCGGAAAGCGCTTGGAGTCTCAACTTTAATTCTCCTCCAGGAATAGTTAAGAAAGGCACTATTGCTAAACCAGATGTCACCGTGACCATAGAAGACAAGAATCTGGTGAAGATCACTAAAGGAGATCTTGGTTTTCAACTGGCTTTTATACAAGGTCGATTAAAGATCGATGGGGATAATAAGAAGGCTATGAGATTGGCTAAGATACTTAGTCTCTTGCCTCAGAAGCTATCCTAACGACTATGAATAGTCGCTGTCTTCGACGAAGGAGAATATACGATCATATCTAGTGTTATACCATTTACGCTCTAATATGGCACTTATATGTTGATCTTATTTTCCAATCTCATCGTTGAAAATACTCATGATAGCTAAGGCTATCATTCCGTTTTTCGCCTTGACCTTGAAAAATTATATTCAAAATCTATTATGTCATTTTAAAACATAAATGGTATTACAGGTCGGCATTCTACGCTGTTTGCAGGGTTTTGTTTTCCAATTTGACGTTAAAATTAATTTCTGCTTTTTCACTTTGAATTCCCATATCCCATTACGAAGCTTTTGAAAAAACTTTACATCGATGTGTTGCTCTAAATTTCTGATAACGAAGAATAGCTTCTTCTTAGATTTGCTATCAAGTTTACTTATGAATTTATCAGCTTGAGCAAGAATTATAGTATCAAATAGCTTCAAAAACCCGCTTTATCCGAACATAGATAAAGTTTCAATTAATAGCAGCATTGTGATTATGTTACTTGCTGACCTATAACACGAATGCATACTAACTATCCAGGATCAGACTCTGATCTAGTTTCATGACTTAGTAATCCTTTGAAGGCATCTTTTACTGTATTTCCTTCGTGTATAACTTTATATACCTCATTGGTAATAGGCATGTGAATGTTGTTAGCTTCAGCTAACTCTTTGACTACACTTACGGATTTTACGCCTTCTGCCACCATAGACATTTCAGATATAATATCATCGAGTGCTCTTCCTTGTCCTAGCTGATAACCTACATATCGATTTCTACTTAACTCACTATTACAAGTTGCTACCAGATCTCCCATACCCGCCAGCCCAGCAAAAGTAGAGGCCTTACCACCCATAGCCGTACCTAGTCGAGTTAACTCAGCTAGCCCTCTTGTGATAACTGCGGCTCTGGTATTGTCTCCGGCGCCTGCTCCATCGCCCATCCCTGCAGCTATGGCGATAATATTTTTTAATGCTCCACCTAATTCGCAGCCGATCACATCTTCATTGGTATAGACTCGGAATAGCCCTGTATTAAATATCCGCTGTAGCCTTGCAGAAATATTATCATCGACCGTTGCTAACACACTCGCTGCCGCCTGACCCTGCATGATCTCTTTGGCCAGGTTAGGCCCAGTCAATACTCCAGCAGGATGACCTGGCATTACACTCTCTATGATCTCTGTCATTCTCATCTTGGTCCCTTTCTCTAGGCCCTTGGACAAACTGACAATAGGTACCCAAGGCCTGATGTGCGGCTTTGCTTCTTCTAACACAAGTCTAAAACTCTGTGCTGGCACTCCCATCACGATCACATCTGCATTTGAGACGGTCTCTTGGATAGTTTCGCAGGCTCGCAACTTTGGAGATAAGTCAAACCCTGGCAGGTACTTCTCATTGCGGTGATGATTATTTATACCTGCTACAGTTGCAGGGTTTCTTGCCCACATTTTAGTAGGTGTATTTCTTGACGTTAATGAAGCGACTGTTGTGCCCCATGATCCTCCGCCTAATAACCCTACATTTAATTTCATGATTTAGATTTTCTCTTTTTCTTATGGATCACCTTCAGTTCTGACTGTCCCAGCTCCGCAAGAAACATTTCTCGCACTTCATTGATATGATCATCTAGGTTTTTAAGTTTCCATTTTTTAGTAGAGACAGGAGGCAGGATCGTTACATTCACTACTGTAGGTGATAATAGCGCTTTACCTCTTGGCAAGACATCATGCGCATTTTGTATCACGATAGGTATCACAGGCACCTTAGCTTGTAAAGCTAGATGGAATGCACCTTTTTTAAATGATCCTAGCTTATAATCGTAGCTCCTTGTTCCTTCAGGCGCTATTGCAATAGACTTACCAGACTTGATCACATCTACTGCTGATTCCATAGATGAGATAGCCTTATCCTTATCTCCTCTATCGATGAATATCATACCGGCTTTCTTAAACAAGAAACCTATTGGTAACTTCTCTATTTCTTTTTTACCTATCGCTACTACATCTTTTTTGATCAACTTAGCTACGATAAACATGTCCGCATTACTTTGATGATTAAACAAAAATATCGCTGGTCTGGTCTTCAAGTTTGATCTCCCTTTCACAGCTAGTTTTATTCCAGCCATCTTAGTACCTAGGTTACCAACAGACTCTATGAGGGTATTAACACCATCTTCTGTAGAACTATTGACGATTCCCTTGAGTGTTGCTTTCAGTGCCGAAGGCGCTAGGCTAGCGGCAGCTAATCCTGTCCTCGCCATATTTTGTATCATAGAGCTCTTTGGCTCACTAAATCTTAATATCGGCCAGTCATTTTCGTACGCTAAGGCAGCTAACTCGTTGTCAGGATTAAGTGGATGAGGATGACCAACTATCTCTAGTAGCGGCAGATCTTCGTAGCTATCCGTATAGAAATGACTCTTTGAAAGATCGAGATCAAATTCTTTAGCTAGTTTCCTTCCTGCTATTGCTTTCCCTTCTCCCCAGCAAGCAGGCTCCTCTATTTTACCTGTGAACTTTCCATTTTTTACTACCATCTTGGTGCATAAGACATGCTCGATCCCTAGGTCTCTCGCTATCGGATCTACCTGATAAGGAGTCGCAGCTGAGATGATCGCAACTGTATGCCCTAGCTCTAAATGAGCATCTACTAAGGCACGCGCTTCTGGATAGATATCTTTGGATAATTTCTCCATGTACACTTGCTCTCCCATTTCTATAAAAACTTTTTCCTTGACTCCTTTGACGCCCTTGGCCCCGATAGATGCGAGAGAAGCGAAGTTTTTGTTACGAGTAGCATAGACTAAGATACCGCCAAACTGAGCAGCGATCTCTCGTGGTTTCATCTTCCCACTTTTTAATCGCTTCTGGAAAAATTCTTTTGCCGAAAATCCGCTGATCAACGATCTATCCAGATCAAAGAAGGCACCAATATGTGCTCCCGACTCTCCGCTCATTACTTCTTGCGTCACGGTTTCTGTCTTAGAACCGGGTACGACTTTCCTTTCTAGGGGTATTTTTTTACTATCTCTTTTTTGATTCTCTAGTGTGATATTTTGAAGTACTCTTATCCTTTCGGTCAGGTCTTCCATCTGATCCGCAAACCCTGTTATACCTTTTTGCTTTTTATCCTTTAGCGTTGGTACTAGATCAAGATTCCTTGCTAATCTTATACCATTATTTAAAAACGGTTTTGATACAGACTCCATCCTATGGATCTTACCTTGCCAGTGCATCTCCTCTCCCAAGAAAATAGCACTCATAAGGATCTCATTATCGTGATACACTTCATTGGGCTCTAGAGTCGATAAGGTATGCGCTACGACTCGGTATGCTTCTATGTAAGTAAACAAAGTTACTTGGGACACAAGGATATCCTGACTCTTGATGAGATCCATGATACCTGCCTTACTGCCTTTGAGCTTTTTCTTCCAGTCCTTATCCATATACTCAAAGTCTTGCTCTACCTCATCTGTAAAAGCAGCTTTGTTAGAATAGAAGAATTCGAATTTGAAAATATCTCTCAAGTTCATGATCTCTTCCCAAAATGCTTGTGTCCTAGATTTCGCTGGAACACCAGCTACTTTCAATAAAGCAAGCTCTATGAATGACCCAGCATACAAGTGCTGGACCGCCATGTTTGCATAGTAAGTGGCTTGCAAGAAATTTTCAGAGACAATAGAGTATTTTGATTTAGTCCCAGACCCTAGCTGCTTTATTAATGATGCTTTGGACAACAGATTTAGTCCTTGTTGCACACTATCACCGATAGCCCTACCTCTATCTACTAGCACATCTGGCTTGTGTATTTCTATGAACTTCATCAAAGCGATCACGTCACTCTCTATCGCAGATTTAGTCTGAGAATACTTACTTAATAGTACGATACAAATCAATGAAGTGGTTGTAACGGGTGTTATCTGATTGATATGGTAGATGAGTTCAAAGGCAAGCTTGGGGAGCTTGTAATCCTTCTCAGCTACGCTGTCAAAGTCATCTGGTAGTTCAGCATTTGTATTTTTTGTAACACTGACTGGATCACCAAAACGCAAAGATATCTTACCCATATCCTTGTCCATCTTCCTGACATAGTTAACAAACCAGCTTAGACTTTCTTTTTTCTTTTGCTTACCCCTACCCTCTAATGTCATTTCCTTCACATCACTGATAAGGTCATAGACTACAGATACGGGGATGTACTTCACTTCTGTATTCGTGTATCGTTCTGCTTCTGCGATGTACTTGAGAATACCCATCTTAGGCCATACTAACTTTCCGGTCCGCGATCGTGTACCTTCTATCGCCCACATAAAGCTCTGCCCCTGCTCGACTAATGATGATATGTATTGCCTCAATGTAGCCTTGTACGTATGATTATCCTTAAAACTCCTTCTGATGAATATCACCCCATTTCCCCTACCCAACTGAGCCACTCCTGGGAAAGCCATATTGATTCCCGCAAAGGTGTACGGAAGTGGCAAGCCATGTCGAGCTAGCACTAACGCAAGTGCAGCCATATCGACATAGGTCTTATGAGTCATCACGAAAGCCACTGGATGGTGGCGCATGATCTTAGATAGGTTGTTGATCTCCGTAGGGTTTACATCGATAGCGTCTTCGTAGCCTCGCAGCATGAAGGTATCCGTGAACTGCAACCCAATAGGGCTTACAATATCATGATGTTCTGTGGATAATTCTTGGAGATACGACTCCGCATCTTTTATCACGTCAGCTAAGGGCTTATTAGCCGCTTCAGCTATTTTGGATAAGGACTCTAAAAACGCGGGATCTTCTAACAATAAAGGCATTTCGGAAATTACTATTTTTCCGCTAGAAAATCTGTATGATAGTTATCATAGTTTGAAAGCTACAACCCAAAATCATTTTTAACTTATGGACCACAAAACAGACTAGTAATCTGGTGCGTGAATAATGAATTTAGTTCATCTTATTCTAATATGAATATAAACTCCTTTGGTCATTTGCCTTCAACGAAACCCTAGTTGATTCCATACCGCTCGCCTATCGAATACTTGCGAATGTCCCGAGATCAAACTACCGCTAAAATAGTAGATTGTCATTCCGCTAGTTCTTATCTTTTTATTAGTCGGAGGTAAATCACCGATCTTACCAAGATTTGTACCTGTCAATATCCAAGTGATTGCAACATGATCATCTTCTTCTATTGCCGACTTTATATCAAAATACATATCAGGAAACGAATTAAATGAAAAGTCCAACCGCTCCTTGAAATCTTCATGAGTCAAAACTTTTCCTTCCCAATTACCACCAGAATCGAGATGTATATGATATTCATGAGAAACAAATTTATCAACTAACTCCTTTTAATGATTATTCCACACTTTGTCCATGAATTCTCTTAGGATACTTTCTTTGCTCATTAATTCTCGATAATTGGTAGTTAGGAGTTATAGACAAATAATATATGGATTGTAAGACGTTTTTATTCATACCAAAACAACTAAGTTGTCTTTTTCCCTAGATGCTCAGTTAACAACTTCCACCTCCCTTCTTCGTTGACAATGACTGATGTCCCGATTCCATTACCCGAAACAGATTTTCCGTTCACTATTCCTGTCCAATAAAACTCAAATAGGTAGACTGCAAAAGGCTCTTCTTTGCGTAACCATTTGACATTTTGTATTGTATACTTTTCACTTTTAATGCTTGCAAAATTCTTCTCAAATGCTATCTGCACTTCGTCTTTACCGACATGCACGGTTCCATCAGAAAAAGTGACTGCAATCTGATCAGAGATCAGTTTATCAAGGCTGTTCCAGTCTTGGGTAGCTAGAGCTGATTCGTAAGCTTTTATAAATTCTTCAGGAATCATTATTTGGACTATTGATCTATGGTCTTTCTTAAAATCCTTACCAAGTGCCTGCAGGAGAAAACAAAAAGTCAATTGGATTATCTATTTCATATAGGTACTTGTATCCTTTAGTTTCTTTCTTACAGAATGGTTCTAAGAGTTTGAGCATACTCGTAAAACCTTCTAAAGTCATCGCACAAACAAATGCCTTGCTATCCTGACTAAGAATACCTTCATCTGTTTTGAACAAACCAAGGATCAAACTACAATTACGTTCTTGGATAAAATCAACTTGTGATAAGTCTAGCTGTTCTTTCTTGTCGACTATGGTATCTTTGATGAGGTCCCTAAATTGGATTGCCTCAGATTTATCAAAGTTGTATAATCTTACTACGCTTTCGCCAAATTCGTTTACGTTTTCTATGAAGTCTAGTTCCATTAAGTAGGTTTTCGAACGAGGGTAAATAAAAAGATCAGCGACGGAGAGCTATTTCTTCTTATTTCTTGCTTTAGGCTTATTCTTATTTTTTACAAAAATCAATTTGCGCCTACCTTTTGAATTTTCCCTTTGCTCTATCTCGAATCTCCCTATAGAATTTATGAGTGGTGTTAGTTTTTCGAAACCATAATTTCTAGAATCAAAATTAGGCATCTTTTTCTGAATTAAACTTCCAACATCACCCAAGAACGCCCACCCATCTTCACCTGACGAATCAGTGATCGTCGTAGATATAAGCTTGATTACTTTAGACGTAATTCTATCAATACTTTCTTCCTCTTTATCTTTCTTATTGACTTCATCTTTCTTATTAGATTGCTTTCTCAGAATCTCTATGTATATAAATTTGTCACAAGCAACTATAAACGGTGTAGGTGTCTTTTTCTCCCCTATTCCGATAACTAACATTCCGGCTTCCCTCAGCCTTGTTGCTAGTTTCGTAAAATCACTATCGCTTGAGACCAAACAAAAGCCATTTACTTTTTCAGAATAGAGAATATCCATGGCATCTATGATCATGGCAGAATCAGTAGCATTTTTACCTACCGTATAGGCATACTGCTGGATAGGGGTAATTGCATTTTGGAGCAGTAGGTTCTTCCATTTCGATAAATGGGGATTCGTCCAATCTCCATAAATTCTTTTGATCGTAGGGTTACCATATTTTGCGATCTCCTCCATCATTTCCTTTACATGAGCAGAAGGAATATTGTCTCCATCTATAAGCACAGCTAAATTCATACTATTGATTGTATTTCTTTATGAGAACATAAAGCTAACCGTTTTTATTCTACGCAGAGGTAATAGACGATCATAGGACTAATAGTGATGTAACAGCTATTTTAATCCGAATTTATTTTATGTAGCAACAAGTCTTAACACACTTAAATCTAATCCACAGTATCTTCATCCAACAATACACCAGGATTCATGATACCATTAGGATCTAAAGTTTTCTTTACACTCCTCAATACATTACCATAAAGATCTGAATGCTGATCAGTATAAGAAGGTCTATGATCCCTTCCTACAGCATGATGATGTGTAATTGTGCCTCCTTGCTCGATCAATGCCTCTGATACTTTTCTCTTGATCGTGTCCCACTGTTCGAGTTGTTTATCAGGTGACCCTGATGCTATGATCGTATAGTATGGTGCTGGGCCATCAGGATATAGATGCGTAAATCTACAACTCACATATCCTTTGGAGCCTACTTCAGCGAGTGCAGCTTGAGCAACTTGATTGATCGCCTTATGGAATGCGGGGAAGTTGTGCCATGTAGTACAAGTCTCAAAAGTCTCTACGATAAACCCGTATCGAACCAACTCATCTCTCATGTAGGGAGCTTGCAAAAATGATTTCTTCCACGTGTCGGCATCTGCACTTCGCTTTTTACTTTCACTAGTTTTTTCTTTCCAAGTACCTCCTTGATCTCTACAGATCTGGAGCGCCGCCTTGACTCGCTCTTCTAAGGGTGCTTCGTGCGACTCGAAACCTAGGATAAGGGTATCTTGTCCAGATCCCAAGTTATTAAACATCGCTTCGAAGGCGCTGATCAGTCTAGCATTACTTGGAAAGAGCGCAGACTGAGAGAGCAATCGACATGCTTCTACACCACTTTCCCACGAAGGGAAACTTATCGTATAGGCTGCTTTGTTCTTTGGCAATTCTTGTACCCTCATCCATGCTTCTGTGATGATACCATAGATCCCTTCGGAGCCCATGATCGCATGATTATCATCTGGCCCAGCGCCGGAGCCTGGCAGTCGCCGAGTAAAGATGACTCCCGACGGGCTTACCATCTTAATGCTCTGCACGAAGTCATCTATATGCGTATACATCGTTGCAAAGTGCCCTCCCGCATGAGTAGCTATCCACCCTCCAAGGGTAGAAAACTCAAAACTCTGCGGATAGTGCCGCAAAGTATAACCGTGCGGCCTGAGGGCTTTCTCTACAGCAGGACCATACATTCCCGCTTGTAATTTTACGGATCTGCTCTCTCGATCTACTTCGAGTAGTTGATCGAAATTTTGCATGTCTACACTTATACAACCATTATAATTTTTGTTGAACCGGGGTTCTATCCCCCCAACTACACTTGAGCCTCCGCCATACGGAATCACGGCAATGTTTCGCTCGCCTGCAAACTCGTAGATCTCGGTTATCTCCTCTTCGTTACTAGGGAAAGCTACGTAGTCTGGTGCATGGTCAAAGGGAGCACGCAAGGCTCGCCATACATCTCTATAAGCTTTACCATAGGTATGGTTAGCCCTTATGTAAGCGTCGTCACTACAGAATGAACTTAAGCTTGGTGTAAGCTCAAACCTTGGTGTTGGAATCGAAAGTTCCTCTACAGGCCTGGGTGATAATGGCGCGGTAGCCTTAGTCCCTAAACCCATCTCTAGCATAGATATACTCTTCTCTAAAGCTACTTTATCTATCTCAAAATCTGTTCTACCCCATCCCCAATATTTTCTCTTTCTATCTTTCTGCATATGTAATATTTTAATCGCTAGAAGGTAAGGAAATAAATATTAGCTTAAAAATAACACAGCAAATCACAAACCTGAAATTTACAAGACCACTAGACTTAATCATCACCAGTTAATAATCAATTTACTTTTGAAAATAAATAATTAGGTAAGTGTAACCTTCTTTCAAAACACAAGTATGCATTACTATATTACGGACCACATAAAGAAAATAATTATGAAAAAACTTGCTTTACTTACCCTTGGCTTATTACTTACCATATGTTCATTTGGCCAAACAATTGAAAACGAAAAGAGAACGGTTGAATCTTTTGACAAGATCAGCGTAAACTCTGTGATCAAGGTCGAACTTTTTAAAAGTACATCCAGAGAACTAGAGATCTATACCGAAAATATACCTACAGATAAAATTATTGTCAAAGTCAAGAACGGAAAATTGAGTCTAGATCTTGTTACCAGAAAAAAAGGATGGAATGACATAGAGGTCAAAGTGAGAGTACCATATCAACACCTAAGTAAGATCAGTGGCCATATTGCTTCTTTAATCTGGTCTGATGAAAAAATCGAGTCTGATGAACTTGAAATATACCTAGGTGAAGCAAGTAAATGCGAATTAGACATCACTTGTAATGAGCTAGCAGTGAATCTGAATTCTGCTGGTAGGCTTAAGCTCGAAGGCAACTGTAAAAAACTAGATGCTAATATAAATTCTGCTGCAAAATTAAACGCCTACAAGTTAAAAGTCATAGATGCTGATATCGTAGCTAATAGCATGGGAACTGCGAAAGTAAATGTCAAAAGTAATCTAGATATTAATGCAAGCTCAATGGCTAAAGTGACTTACATGGGCGAGCCAACGAATTTGCACAAAAGTAAGTCGAGCATGGCCTCGATAAGACAAGTAAGTCACAATTTGCAAGAGATCAAGAATTAGGTTTCATAAAGAATCAAAATAAGTAGATTCTACATAACCTATTCGTCTTATGCCTATTGCCGTAAACTAAATGAAGTATATCTATAATACCTTCTAGGCTTTTGATCTTATTCACTATTAAGTTATAACCGCACAGAGACTGTTCATAATCGAACAATATTAAATATATAAATATGTGTAATTAACTGATTTACAGGTCTTTTTGTATTGGCATCTTGATTGAACATAGATAAGTAGACAATCATTTTCTAATACAAAAATCTAAAAATGAAACCATTCAAGATCATAACCCTTTTACTTGTATTCAGTGCTACTTACGCGCAAGCACAGAAAAGCACAAAATCATCAAGCCAAACTAGAACCATCGAAATCAATAATGATAAGGGTGATTTATCCATCTCATTTGAAAATGGTACGATTACTAAATTCATTGTGAATGATACTCCAGTATCAAAGGATAAATACGATGACTATCAAGCTATCATCGATGACTTCTCTGATGAAAAAGCACAGCCGACACCACCTAAGCCTCCTTCTCCTTCTCCTCCAAATAATGCTGATCAGTCAGAGGAATTACAAACAGCTATTTCAAAATATTTGACAAGCAAAGAGGTCATTAAATCAACGGAGAAATATAACATCCATCTTAAAAGCAATTTCCTAAAAGTGGATGGTCAAAAGTTATCCTCTGAAATGCATAATGCATGTCTTGATATCTTCAATGATATCTACGACCAAAGACTGAACAAAAAAAGTGAAGTGAAATTTAGAAAATCAAAAAATAGGTCGCGGTCATCAATTAATATCGTTGATTAAAAAATCGATATTATCGTCATGCAACTATTTTTAAATTATTTAGTCTTTAAACAAAACAACCTAATTATATTACTATGAGATCATCCATTCTTACGCTAATACTTATTGCAATCGTCACAAGTGCTTCTGCACAATGGGGCGACAACTACATTAAATTATCAGAAACGATAACTACTAAAACCAAAGACATTACCGACTTTGAAAAAATAGATGTCAGTGAAGATTTTGAAGTACATATCCGTTTCTCTGATACTACAGAAAAAGTAGAGATAGAAGCAAACGAAAATTTACACGACCTCATAGAGGTAAGAAAGGAAGGTAATACGCTAAGGATCTCAACTAAATCCTATAGTACATCTCATGGGATAGGCAGAAAGAGTGGAGCCAAGGAACGATTAGTAGCTTATATCACAACTAAGAAATTGACAGAAATAAAAGGGGATGAAGATGTGGTGATCGTACTCAAAGACAAATTGTACTCAGATGAGTTAACTATCGATCTAAATGAAGATTCTTCCCTAGAGGGTTTTATAGAAGTCCAAAAACTAATAGTGGATCTAGAAGAAGACTCTACACTAGATATAGAAGGTAGTACGGTATCCATGCAAGTAACAGCAGATGAAGATAGTATGATCGAAGGTTATGGCTTCATAGTAGAAGATTTAGCTATCGAACTAAATGAAGATAGCGAAGCTAAACTAACAGTGAATGGAGATATAGATCTAGTAGCTAAAGACGATAGTTATTTTTACTATCGAGGTGCAGGTAATTTTACACGCAAGAAGTTACGAGGAGACTCTGAGGTGAAACATAGATAAAAATATCGTTGAATCTTCAGAGCGTTGGCTACCTAAATCACTTCTTCCATCTAAGTTAATTCTCAATAAGTATGATAATTTTAATCTTCCTGATAACTTATCCTTTTAGGTGCATTTCGAGATGATATAATATGATATCGAGAATGGTTAATTATCCATTCTCGATACCAAAAATTCTGATTTAGTCCGTCAAAGGATTTCTGTATATAGAATCAATTGAAACCATCAATACTTCTCTATCTAATACTCCCTCTTGCTCGCCGCAAACGCATATCGGCCCCTATATCCCAAGCTGCCGTTAAACCTATCCGTTGTTGCTGCCACCTGCGTGCGTAGCTATTTGTAAACGTGGGTAAGGTAGCACCACCACGATAAACAGATAACTCAAAGAGATTTCTGACATTCAGTGAAACTTGCAAGCGGTCACTTAAAAACTTTCTACTTATACCAGCATTTATACCATAGAACGGATCACGATAAAATTGTGCGTAGCGCACTCCTCCATAATAATAAAAATTAGCTTGTATTCTTATCTCTTTGGGCAGCTTACCACGCACGCCTATTTCGCTGCTGTAGGTATTAAAAACATTTCCAAAATCGACACCTTCATAAAATCCTTTTTGCTTGAATTCTGCTGCTCTAGCTTCGCCTGTAAATTGCCATCCCTTAAATGGCTCATAGGTTAGTATCAAACCTGCTTGGAGTATTCGCTCTTGCTCCAAGTTTATAGGAAAATAAGTTACTAAACCAGTACTGTCTTGCAGCACTTGGGTATCGTAGAAGCCATCAATGTAATGGACGTCAATGAATGGTGAAATGGTAAACCTATCATCACTATATAATACTTTCAATGAAAATAGATCTCTAAAACTTGGATCAATATCAGGATTGCCAAACCGTATTTCATTTGGATTCTCAATTCCTCCAAACGGGTTAATTTGCCCAAACCTTGGGCGTTGGATTCTTTTGCTATACCCTATACTTGCATTCAATTTTTCAGAGAATTTATAACTAACCGTCGTCGACGGGAATACCCAATTGTATGATTTTACGATATCATCGATCTCTCCTTTGGCTTCTTCTACTTTCACATTAGTATATTCACTACGCAACCCTACTTGGATTCCCCATCTATCTTTTTCAAAAGCGTACTGAGCATATATCGCTCCTATGCGTTCATAATAATCAACGATATTTTCAAGTCCTCGATACACCTCAAAATCATTTTCTAGTTTTTGTTCAGCAATATAATCACTAGATATAATTCGCATCTCTCCACGCAGTCCCAACTCCAATTTTCCATGTTCTCCTAGCTTCTGCTCATAATCTCCTTGAAGCAAATAATCATTGCTAGACTCTAAGGTACGTGTCCGCAACTGCAGAACCTCAGACATAGACGGAAACCTTTCATTGATAATGGTCAATTCCTGTTCATCATTATTCCAAAAGTCATTTTGAAACAAGACTAGCAGTTTACTTCCTTCTTTATCAAAATCTTGTGCCCATGTTGCTTCTATCTGATGATAAGTCTCTGGTTCCAAGAAATCATAACTCTGTAACCAATCCCGTTGTTGATTTTCTGCACCATCACTATACTTATAATTCACGGATGATAGATCATCATTAGTCTGATGATAAAGAGAGTATGATGCGCTCAAAGTTGTTTTTTCTTTAGGGCGATAATCAAAACCAAAAAATAAATTCCCAGCACGATCATTACGATCTTGGCTTAGGTCTTCTCGTAGTATTTGCTTCCCATTTGGCAACTGACTTATCCGCTCTGCCTCACCAGTACTAAAATAGTCTGAGTAACGTAATCCACCATTCCCGAAATACGTCAACTTATTCTTGGTTCTACTAATATTTCCGTTAAGTCGATAATCCAAAGGTGTGCCTATTGTTGCACTTAATTGTCCGCCCCAGTTTTGAAGTGTTTTATCTTTTAGAATTATATTAATAATACCCGAAGAACCTCCTGCTTCATAGCGAGCAGAAGGGTTAGTCATAATTTCAACTTTTGAAATATTAGATGCAGGAATACCTTGCAGAGCATTGTTATCTGCTAGTGCTGATGGTTTACCATCAATTAATACTTTCACGGAAGCATCTCCACGTAGACTTACAACGCCATCTGGAGAGACAGTGATCGTAGGCACATTATCTAGCACCTCGTTAGCCGTCCCTCCTTGTGAGATAATATCGGCACCTACATCAAATATTTGTCTATCAAGTTTTAAGGTAAGCCGACTCCGCTCTGCGGTCACAGTTGCACCTTCGAGCAAGACTGCAGAGCTAGATAATTTGATATCACCCAGTTCATAATGAGTAGTTAGACTAATAGTCATTTCTGTCGTGGTATATCCTATAAATTCAAATTTTAATTTATACTCGCCCTTAGATAAGCTAATAGTAAATTGCCCTGTGCTATCTGTACTAGCACCTGTGATCAGTGCTGCCTCACTATCATATACAGAGACCGTGGCAAACTCTAAGGGTATATCATGATCAGCATCTAGGATACGACCTGTAAGATCGACCTTAGCAGGCAGAGCGGTGGCTGATAGGCTACTGACAATTGCCAGCGCCATGATGGCGAAAAAAAATCTCATATGGTTAGTTTATTTATTTATGTAAACTGAATTATTAAATGATCAGAAGGTTATCTACATCGTAAAAACAGACTACAAAATACTCGTCTGTAAAATGCTACAGTGAAATTATATATCAATAGCCCACAACTATATAAGTATGGTACTGATTAATTCTAACATCCTATATTCCAACTAGTTTTTTGGGAAATAGACGAGAATGGATGGTTCATTCAAAAGTAAAGCCTGCTTATATGGTGTCCAGCTATCATCTCTATTTTTAAATTCTACCTCTTTTAGAAAATCCTTGTTGAGCCCCATTACTTCGCTACCAGATAGATAGCTCACTCTGTCTTTGTTAAGTCTATATTCATTTCTAGTAAGGGTATGGTCTTTATTTGCACCAGCATCAATCAGTACAGAGACTACATCTACATTACCTGCTTCGACGGCTATTAGCAATGGGGTTGCCCCGATATACTCCCAGACATAAGGTTCTTTTTTGTAGTTTCCATCTGTACTCGAATAACTCATTGTGGGATCTACGCTTGCATTATTATCTAAGAGCAATCTTGCTATTTGATCATGGTTTTCAAGTGCCGCATAGTGAAGTGCAGTTAATCCTGCATCAGAGCTTTGGTTGACATCAGCGCCCCGCTCGATCAAGAATCTAGTCATGTCGAGACGGCCTTTCATCGTGGCCACCATTAATGGCGTTTGTCCGGTATCATCTGTTGCGTTTACACTCAAACCATTTTTTAAGAGATCAGCACATTCTGTAATTGTGCCATCTCTTACAACTTCTAATAGATGTGGGATCTTTTCTTTTATATCAAATTGTCTTAAATGATAACCACCTTCAGCTACATGTAGATATTCTCTCCTCGGATCATCTTGTATAGTATCTGTAAAAATATCTATGTGATGACCAGTACGATCGTCTGTATGGACATCTGTGTGAATATCTGTATGAGTATATGTATGGACATCAGTATGAACATCTGTTTTTACATCTCTGTAATGATCCGTATAAACATCAGAATGGTACTCATTTTGCACATTAGACTCGATTCTCTTCTGTCGACTTTTTACTTGTTCTTTTTGATATTTATTTTCCCGTTTGATTCTGCGGCTTTCATTATTTTGAATTCGCTTCTGCCGACTTTTTTCTCGCTCTTGTTGATCTTTTATTCTCTGCTTGTGACTACGACTATCAACATCACTAGGATAAGTCTTATCTTTTGTGATCAACCCTAGAAAATTTACAAGATCTGTATTACCTCCAGTATGTGCCCAATTAAGCGCATTCATACCATCATCATCTTTTAGATCAACGTTTGCCATTAGTGAAACCAGTAATGCTACGGCTCCTCGATTACCATCCGCGGCAGCATACATCATAGGGGTACGACCTTGCTTATCCTTAGCATTGATATCAGCTCCTAGGTTGATTAATCCCCGCATATCAATATCATGATCTAATGCAGCAGCTATGTGTAAAGGTGTACGTCCAGAATCATCGCGGCTATCCACTGCCGTTCCTTGTTCCACCATACGTTGCGCCTTTTCTAAATGCCCATTCTGGATTGCTAGATGTATGCTAGGTATTTTTTCTTTACTTAAATAGTCTCGGATACTGTGCTGATCTTCTTCGATTGCATGATCTCTCGCACTTGCACCATCGGTATCTACTATCAAAATATCCGCACCTGCTTCTACTAGTTTCTTCACAATACTACCCTGCCCCTCAGAAGCTGCATACATTAGAGCAGTCCGACTACTAGCATCTTTTTTATTTAGGTTTACTTTCTGAAATATTAAATAATCAACAACTCCCCTCTTACCCTCCTCTGCCGCAGCGTGCAAAGGAGGCATACTCACCCCAATTCCATTAATATCTGCACCTTTTGCTATCAACAATTTCAAGCATTCGAGGTGCCCCTCTGACGCGGCCATACTGATCGCGGTACGACCTTCTTGTTCTCCATAGTAATTCACATTAGCTCCGGCTTCCAACAAATATTTCATACTTTTTACGGAACCTTCATCAGCTGATTCTATCAGTGCACTCCATCCATCAAAAGTCTGACTAACATCAGCCCCCTGGTCAATTAAGTATTTTACGATATCAGACTCATCCTCACTCGCTGCCATCATTAATGGCGTGAAACCTTCCGACCCTACACCGTTTACATCTATTCCTGAGTCCACTAAAGTTCTAACAAAATCAAGATCTCCTTCGGCACAAGCCATGACTAGCGCATCTATTCGCGTATCATTAGGAATAATGATGGCAGCCTGATCCGCAATAGTTGTTGTGACAATATTGCTTTCTGTCAGGGCTATGTTTTCTGGGTCTTCAGGTTTTTGTGGATTAGTAACTGGCAATTGCTCAGCGTCTTTAGTTTGGTTCAGGTCCGATAGCAATTTACTGTTATCATCTGTGCTAACTTCTGCTACATCATTTTCTAAACTATCTATAGGATCATTATCTAAAACAGTACTGCCCGTCGCTACTATTCCCAAGCACAAAGCAGTAATCAAAATACATGCTGTAGCAAATCCCTCTCTAAAAGCTCCTGTACCATTATTTACTGAGAACAACCTCTTGATCCTTCCAGAAAACCCACCTCGTTCTCTTCGTTTACTTTTTCCAGAGAGCGCCATTGCCAACGTAGTATTCCCTTGCATCCTCAATTGGAGTGCAGATACATTGATCAATGTCTTGGCATAAGAAGTCGCTGGCCCTGTAGCAGCTACCGCAATATCATCACAGCAATGCTCTCGCTCGTCATCTATCCGATGGCTCATCCACCACACACCTGGATGAAAAAAGAAAACATTATAAAGAAAGGTTTGCATCAAATTGATAACAAAATCTTCTCGGCGGATATGTGCTAGTTCGTGTGCGAGTACTGTATAGATCTCGGATTCGGAGAGGCTACTAAATAACTGTTGAGGCATGAGTACCACTGGCTTGAGCCAACCTATGACCATCGGCGATTCAATACGCAAACTTGTAAGGTAACGCACCTTCTTTTGTATTCGTAGCTTACCTTCTAACTCTTCTATTCTATCACCCCATGCTGTAGGAAACAATCGTGTACCGTAGTGCTTGAGCCTCTGCACATAGGCCAGCTGACCTAAGAAGCGCAGCTGTAAAAACAAAATTCCTACAAACCAAATGGTAACTAACAAGGGTAGGTGACGATCATAGTAATTTCTAAATGTCATTAACCAACCAGACTGATCAAATAACGATGTTGACTTCTTGTTTGAATTCATAATTATGCTTTCGCCTTCTGCTGGGAGCCCATTTTTTATAGCGTCACTTATGATAAACCTGTCTTCTGATGATAGATCATTTGACTGCATCTCATACAACACGGATCGGTCATTTGCTTCTTGCCATTGCTGCCAGAAAGTGGCAGAGACCGCCAGAAAAAAAGAACACAACAAACCTACCGAAACCACATATCTAGACTGTGCCGTATAACTCCGCAAAGCAATAAGGATCAGTACTAATAAAATAGCGAAACCAGCACCTTGCCAAAGGCTATGGAGTAAGGTCCAACCGAGGGCTTCTATAGATTGAGGACTTAAAATATAGTCTATCATTTCTTAGGATCTTTATCGGTTTCTAAAGAGTCAATATAAGCTTTGAGCTCTGCTAGCTCCCCTGCGTCAGGAGTGTGTTGCCCTAGGGCCCGCATCACAAGATTCTTAGCAGAGCCGCCAAAAGTCTTATCTAGAAATGTGTCTAGTAATTTATCTTGGGTTGCAGTCTGAGCAATGACCGCGCGATAAATATGCTTACGTCCTTCTGAGTAGCGGTCGAGCATCCCCCGCTCCATCATCACTTGCATAGTTTTTAAGACTGTGGTATAGACTACAGGTTTACTATGGTCAAGTGCCTCATGGATGTCCTTAACTGATAGCGGCCCACGCGTCCAGAGTAACTGCAGAATTGCTAGTTCTGATGCCGTGGGAGCTGTTTTTGATTCTTTATTTTTCATTGTACTACGATTTCTCTCGTACAATACTACGATTTATATCGTAGTTAAGCAACTTGTCTTAATAACTTATTCCATTTCCAGTGTCTACAGCTTTACAATAACTCAGGATATAGTGAATTCCTAACTAGCTAAAACTTATATGTCTTGATATAAAGAAAGGTATATTCTCTTCCTATTTGAGTCCCTTTACCTCAATCAGATCGGATGTACTTATTCGGCACACTCTCCCAAGCATTGCATTTTTTATAAACTTCATTTTTAAAAGTCTTGTACACCGCGCGTGAGTTAAATTCTTGATCTGGAAAGTGCTCTCGTATAGTAGCTTGTAGGGCTTTCCTCATTTTGTCTTCGAGATGATCAATAACTTCTTCCATGTTTAATTTTGCCATAATTGTAGTTTTTATTAGGAGGTGATAATCACTCTATCTTGGATTTAGCTATAAGTCTTAGAAGAAAAGTATCTCGCTCAATCGACATTCCTTTTTTATCGCTTGTTGTCATCGTATGCTCATTATGCTTTATCGCTTTATGGATATCCATCCATAAAGCCCTCATCCCATTCTTGATTTCGTACGACTCCATTTGTGAGTCACCCAGCTCTCTATTAATCTGGCAAGTGTAGCAGTAGGAGATCATATGCTGGATATCATAGTCTGGCTTATACCACGGTCTATATTCTTCATATGCACCAAAGGGTAAAATATTTTGAATATCCTTTGCTCCAGTTTCTTCTATCAGCTCTCGTTTCATTCCATCGACCCGATTCTCGTCCAGATCTAATCCTCCCCCAGGCAGACTGTAGTCATCGTATCTCTCTGTATATAACAGTAAGATAGTCTCGCCATACATAGCGATAGCACGTGTAGCAAGCCTTGTGAAGATAGACCTATCTTCCAAGGTTTTTACATCAGGATGGTAATGGGTTTTTAGTATTTGCATTCAACAAGCAAATGTATTGAATATGGAGGGAAACCAATTGTATAGTATTAGCAAATACTAAATCCATTAGTGCTCACTTTAATAAAATTTGAATTCTGAATGATGGATATTACTCGTTCTACTTTTCAAACTAGAAATAACATCATATCTGGTTCTAGTCAAAGTCTTTCTTAGACTCCTTTCTTATATTTTTTTCACATAAACTTTCCAAATGTGACATCAACTTACGCTATATGAAATTTATTAATCATATCGGACATTAGCAGTTATTACAATTTCTAGAAAAGTCACTTTCTCGAATTTTGTGCGTCAAAAATTTGGACAGTGACCAGCAGCAACTTCTCACCTGTAATAACTGCTATCAGGTACATCACTAGTCTAGTTATTTTTATGAATATACTTTAGTTAAAAAACTAATATAAAACATACCGACATACAGTTATTTTATAAGAAATTCTATAAGAATAGCTCTATTACGTATTTACAATTAATACCCTTTTTATTATCAAAACAAACACCCTTTTATGAGAAAGAATTTACACAGAATTTCTCTCCTACTCGGCCTATGCCTCCTGTTTATAGGAACTGCAATGAGTCAAAATGGAGAATTAATATTAGTAACTCCCGACCTTAATACATGGACCTGTGAAGTAGGTGAAGTACAGACATTCATCTGGAAGTACAACTATATCCCCGATGGGTCTGATAAACAATGTGATGATATCAGTCGCGAATCCATAGAATTGTCAGTTGGTGCTGCCACTGATGTAGAGATAGTAAATGGACCCTCAGTAGACGGTTGTTTCTTATCTCTTAATTTTATTTGTCTTACCGATACTCCTCTTGATCTAGAAATATGTGTAAATGCATCAGAACCATTTCAAGCAAATGATGGTGGTGCAGGCTGTTTTGATCTCATGGAAATAATGAGTGCTGGAGATGATGATGATTCAGATAACGATCAAGATGACCCGAACAATGATAATGAAGACTCAGATAATGATGGCGTACCTGACAGTGAAGACTGTGCACCAGATGACCCTAGCGCTTCTAGTAGATTCGATGCTTGTGATGATGGTGATACTAGCACTGTAAATGACCGATATGATAGTAACTGTAATTGTAGAGGACAAGTACCAGAAGGAGCAGATGCTGATAACGATGGTGTGCCAGATAGTGAGGACTGTGCGCCAGATGACCCTAGCGCTTCTAGTAGATTCGATGCTTGTGATGATGGCGATGCTAGCACTGTAAATGACCGATATGATAGCAACTGTAATTGTAGAGGACAAGTACCAGAAGGAGCAGATACTGATAACGATGGTGTGCCAGATAGTGAGGACTGTGCGCCAGATGACCCTAGCGCTTCTAGTAGATTCGATGCTTGT